>MDTD01082457.1_pt1 | contig 22770 bp, 22 predicted proteins | sample 811221 | NCBI WGS metagenome assembly MDTD01 (sample SAMN05326646, study PRJNA326480) | marine metagenome | isolation source: seawater | place: Pacific Ocean: South West | collected 2011 | reverse complement strand
TTATAGGTATAGATAATGTTAAAGAAATGATTGGTTTTTGTAAAAAAAAAAATAATAAAAATATATCATTTATTAAAAACAATATTTTAAATTATAATTTAAATAATTCTTGCATAATTTCTTCTTTTTATACAATTCAATTTATTTCTCCAAAAAAAAGACAAACGCTGATTAATAAAATATTCAAGTGCCTTAACTGGGGAGGAGCTTTTTTTATGATTGAAAAAGTAAGAGGTCCAGATGCAAGATTTCAAGATATTTTTAATCAGATATACGTGGAATATAAATTAAGTAAAGGCTATACAGCTGAAGAAATTATTAATAAAACAAATTCTTTAAAAAGTGTATTAGAGCCCTTTTCTTCATCTGGTAACCTTCAAATGTTGAAAAGAGCTGGTTTTAAAGACATTAATATAGTTTTTAAATATTCATGTTTTGAAGGCTACCTAGCAATAAAATAATGTGTGGAATTGCAGGTTTTTTTGGATCAAATTATTTAAAACCATCCAGTTCACAAATTAAAAAAACTCTAAAAATAATGCAAAATCGAGGTAAAGATGGTGAAGGTTTTATAACTTTAAATGTAAACAAAGATAAAAAATTAAATTTTTTGCACACAAGATTAGCAATAATAGATCCATCAAAAAATTCAAATCAACCATTTGAAGATGAAGAAGGTGCCATAATTTTCAACGGTATGATTTATAATTACTCTGAAATAAAAAAAAAATTAATAAAGCAGAATATAAAATTTAGATCAAAGTCAGATACAGAAGTTTTATTAAAATATTTAAACTACAAAGGTATTGAGAATTTAGATGATTTAGATGGAATGTGGAGTTTTGCTTATTATAGTAAAATTAAAAAAAAACTTTATTTATCAAGAGATAGATTTGGTGAAAAACCACTTTATTTTTATATAGATAACTCAAATTTATTTTTTGGATCATATTATGATTATATAATTAATCTCTATAAAAATAAAAAATTTAAAATTAATTTTGACAGAATTGAGAATTTTATAAAATATAATTGGAAATCATTTGGTGATAATTTAAATTATGAGTCAATTTTTGAAAATATTTACTCAGTTAAACCAGGATCTTATCTTGAGATTAATGAAAAATCAAAACTGTCAGAAAAGTTCTACTGGGATCCAATATCAATTAAAATAAATAATAAACTAAAGTATCATAATGAAAAAAAGGTATTAAGAAATAAATTCAAGAATATAATGAATTTGAGATTGAAAGCAGATTATCCCGTAGCCTGTTTGTTAAGTGGAGGTATTGATTCTAGTTCACTTGTATCGACCGCATATAGTAAATTAAAAAAAAAACTTACCTGTTTTTCTATTGATCCACAAGATAAAGACTATAACGAAAAAAACTTAATAAATAAAACTATTAAAAAGTATAATCTTAAACATTATTATGTAACTCCAAAAAAAAATAATAAGTATAATTTAAAAATAGTTAAAAACTTAATTGAAACTACTGGTAATATAATCCCAACAACAACTTGGTTAATTTTTTTTTATATTAATAAACTTATAAAACAGAAAAAATTTAAAGTAATTTTATCTGGCACTGGTGGAGATGAATTTTTTTCTGGATACTATATACATCATTTACATTATCTAAAAAGTATCATGAAAAATAAAAAAAACTTTAATAAAAAATATAATGAATGGAAAAATTATGTAAGGCCTTTTATTAGAAGCAAAGTATTAAGTGACTATAATTTATATAATAAGAATATATCAAAAATTGATCCCTCATTTTTTGATTACTTATCTATAAGCAAGTACTTTAAGAAGTTTAAGAAAAAGAAAAAAATTAAAAATGTGTATTACAATAATTTTCATAAAAATGAACTATTTAAAGATATTTCTCATTTTTCTTTGCCTGGTCAACTCCCATTTCTTGATATTGTGTCTATGACTAATGGTTTAGAATGTAGATCACCAATATTGTCTAAAGATTTGTTTTATTCAGCTTTTAATTATCCTGGAAACTTTCTAGTAAGAAATGGCTATGGTAAAGCAATATTTAGGGATGCGATGAAAGGTATTGTTGATAATGAAATTTTAAATTCAAGAGAAAAAGTAGGTTTCTTTCTAAGATTAGAACATTTATTTGATTTAAATGATAAAAATATTCATAAATTAATTTTTAAAAATAAAAAAATTAATAATTTGTTAAATATAAAAGAAATAAAAAAATTAATGATTAAAAAAAATAAGTCAAATCAAGAATGTCATTTAATTTTTGGTTTGATGAATGTCACATTTCTATTAAATAAGTATAAGAAATATTTATGAAGAAACTAAAAAAATGTATTAAATATTATTTGTTTGATAGTTATCATAGACCTTTAGCCAAATTGCATCATCTCATAGCGTATATAAATTCATTCAGATATTTAAAAGCATCTAGAAATTTTTCTGAAAGAATTTTTTTACTTAAAATTCCACCTTTATCTACTAGTTATTATAATTTGGTTGGTAGATTTATTTTCTTAATTACAAATTTTCTCTCAATAATTTTGTTGAGAAAATTTATTGAAAAAGATCTTAATCTTGAAAACAATTATAAAGATGATGAATATAATTCAAATACCCGACCCTGGCCACCTCAATCAATGCTTGATATCGAGATTAAAAACAAAAAAAATTTAGATGATGGTTTTATTGAAGGTATTGAAGAAAGCTATAAAAAGTCATCATCAGAATTATTTGAAAATAAATTTTTCAGTGACTCAAATTGGTGGAAAGAATGTAGACAAGAGTTTAATGAAATTTTTATTATTGATGACAAGGTAAATAAATCTAATTTAGAAAACTTTAGAAATGACGTAAAAACAAAGGCAGAAATTTTATCAGATCAAAATTTTATTAATAAAAAAAATTCAAATTTTATTAATATGATACGTTCATTATCTTTAGTAAATCTCTATCATAAGTTATCAGAAAAAATAGATCATAATATTTTAAGATTATGCTCAGAAAGTATTGTGGGAAATAATTATTGTCCAATTTATAGAGGGCAAAGATTAGGATACAGAATTTTAAGATATTCTTATTATCTTTCACAAATTAAAAATTTTACAAATTTGAAAAGTGATGAAAAAAATTTGATTTTGGATATAGGTGGAGGATATGGTGGACTTTCTAGAGTATTAAAACATTATTATACTCTGTCTACTTTTGTCATAATAGAATTACCAGAATTGTGTTTATTAGGTTCTTATTATTTAAAAAAATGTTTTCCTAATTCTAAAATTGGAATTTATCAAAATTTTACAAGTTTAAATACAATCTCATATCAAGATTTAACTAAATATGATTTTGTAATTTTGACCCCGCCATTTATGAAAAAATTTAATTCGGAAATTTTTGATCTTTCAATAAACACCACCTCACTTGGTGAGATGACAGAAAGTATGCAAGAATATTACATATCAAATCTTGAAATCAGTACGAAGAAATATTTTTATAGTGTTAACAGACCAAATAAGAGAATTGAAAAATACAATTCTAATGGGTTTTATGATTTTAAATTTAAAAATAGATGGATGTCAAAAATATATAAATATACACATACATATCATATTGAGTTTTTAGGAAAGAAAATTAAGTAAATTATAAACTTCAAATGCATTTTAATCTAAGAATATTATTTAATTTTATTTCGTATGTTTTTTTTTTATTTCTCAATAAAGTTTTTGAAATTACAAAATTTAATCAAAAAAATTTTTATAAAAAATTAGAGTATAGTACTTTTTATTCCTATAAAAAAAAAAATTGGATTTTGAATTTAATATTCAATCTGAAAGTAAATTTACTTAGATTTGAAAGGGTAAAAAATTACGAAATTTCTAAAAATTTTTTTAATGAAAAATATTTTTTTTCAACACGATCAAATTTTTTAAAAAAAAATAAATGTTATAAAAATAAAAAATTAAAAAATTATATAAAAATTTTACCATTAATTAAAAAATCAAATTATGTAATTCATCTGGGCAGTTCAACTTCTTTCCAAAATTTGATGTTTTCAAATCACTTTAAAAAAAAAATATTTTTCCAAACGGATAAAAGTAACAAAATTACTATTATGAACTCTAGATTGTTTTCTAATAATCACAGAATTAAAGTAAAAAAAATAGATATTTTAGATATACCCGGGCTTATTAAAAAATATAAATTCAGCAAAATACTAATTTATTCAGAAACGAGCATGATGTATTTACCCAAAGAGGAAGTTAAAAATTTTTTAAAGAAGATTTCTAAATTTACAAATGTGATTGTAGTCTTTGCAGAACCAGGTAGTAACAAAAATTATTCGATTATAAATTTTAAAAATGCGTTAATATTTGAGCATAATTATCTAAATTTATTTAAAAGCACTAATTTTCATTATCAAAAATTATTTTCAAAAAATAATTTATTTGTTGCTAAAAATTATTAGTAAATTTTATGAGTCTAATATTGCAGGTTTATTATTAATAATACTGTCACATGCTATCTCTAAACTAGGGTCTCTTTTATTTTTTAGGTGATCAACAAAGTCTTCTCTTAATCTAAATGGAGGGTACTGATTTTCAATTTTTTCTAACGAATTAAGATGCATACTTCTTCTAAAAAAGAAGTGATATGCGTATTTTTGTGCAAGTTTAATTTTATATTCATCTAAATTACTTTTAAAGGGTATTTTTTTTAAAATTTCTAAATATTCTTCTTTTGACTTTGGATCATGTGTAAAACCCTTATTTTTTCCAAATGCTTCCCCACAAACAATAACATGTTTCCCAAAACATGGTAATTCAAAACTTAATTTTGTGGCATAAACTAAAATTACATTGCTTTCTACGCCTAATTTATAAGAACTAAATTTATCCTCAGGTTTAATTAACTTGATATTTGATGGTAAGATTGAAAAAGTTTTTTTAATTTCGTCTTCAATTTTTTGATCTGATGGAACATCACCCCTTATTTCAGCTGGATGAACCCTTATTAGTAAATCTATATTTTTTTTATCTTTAAAGTAGTTTATTGACGTATTTATCCACTCCATTTGATTTTTAAAAATGTTTTGCTCAAATTTCAATTGAGCGTCCCAAATTACATTTGTCATTAATGTAACTATAATTTTATTATTTATTTTATTTGTTTTTTTAAAATTATCCCAATTCATATCTGGATTTTTATTAAAGCTAAACCAGTCTGTTAATCCAGTATTTCTTTCCTCAAGGTAATTCATGATTTTGTTTTTTTTATGATTATTAAAGTCATAGTTTGACCAATCTTGCTTATTTTCATTTATTAAAGATTTGTGATAAGTAATTTTATCTGAGATTAACAAGCTATTTTCTTTATACCCTTGCCACATTACTTTAGTCGGAATTTTTTTATTATTAGAGACTTCCGTAATAATACCTTGTGGAATATAAAGTCCATGATCTACCACTACAGCATCATATTTTTTTTTGTCTAAAATTTTTTCAAATGAATTTTTTACCAATAAAGCTGATTTAAAATATTTCCTTAATACTTTTGAGGAGTTTTCTTTTATATCAATATCCCCTATACCATAAAATCTTAATGTACCAGCAAGACAATGTTCTCCAATGTTAACATTATCTTGATTAAAATTTATAATTTCATTTTTAGTTAAAGATGAACTTAACTTTTCAGCATAATTAAAATCGTCTTTATTTAAATATTTGCTTAGTTTTAAATAATTTTTATCTATTTGATTAAAAAGTGTATGATTGCAGTCATAACATGAATTACAAACTTTTTTTGGTCCATGACGGATAAACTCATTTTCATTAATTACAAAGTTAATTGCATTGGTGCATGCAGGTAAAACTGTATCACAAATTAAATAATCAACTTCACAATTTTTTAACGACAAAGAAACTCCTAGTAATGAATGTAAGCAAATTAAAGTTTGGTCTGCATTAACGATTGGTGCGATGAGTATTTTTTTGGAACCATATTGACTATTTCTTCTATTAAAATTTATATTATATTTTTTCCAATGAATAATGTGGGGATACTTATAAATAGTTTTTCTTGCTATAGATCTAAATAAAAAATTTGTTTTTAGTTTGTATAGTATAGTCTTAAATATACTGGTAATTTTAATCATTTTTATATTTCAAATGCCAATTAACTTTCATATATAACAATCGAACCTTTTCAATAATAATTTTTTAAATTTTTAAGGTTTAAGATAAATTAACTATTACATTAATATATAATTATGATACTAGATTACGTTCACAAAATAATATTAAAATGACAATAGCATTAATTCCTGCGAGATTAAAATCTTCAAGATTACACAATAAACCATTAATAAAAATTGCAGGTACGCCTATGGTAGTGAGAGTTTTGAGAAATACTCTAAAGTCAAAAAAATTTAAAAAAGTAATTGTATGTGCAGATGATAATCGAATTATTAAAGTTTTAAAAAAATATAACCATACTGGTGTCTTAACTAGTAAAAAACATAGAAATGGAACTGAAAGAATAGCAGAAGTTGCAAAAAAAAATAATTCAAAAATAATTGTTGATGTTCAATGCGATAGTATTTTTGTTAATCATAAAAATTTGGAAAAATTAGTGGATTTTCACAAAAAAAATATGCGTTTTGATATAGTTATACCACATATAAATTTTGAAAAACTCAATGATAAAAGTGCTGTCAAATTAGTGATTAATAAAAAAAATGAAATAATTTATATGTCTAGAGAAGATATTCCATTCTCTAATAATAAAAAAAAAAATATTAATGAAAAAACATTTGGATTATATCTCTTTTAAAAGAAGTGCTTTGTTAAAATTTACAAAATTAATACAAACCCCACTAGAAATAATTGAAGGAATTGAACTTTTAAGAGCAGTTGAAAATAATTTCAAGGTTGGAACTTTCAAAATAAAAAATGACTCATTTTCTGTAAATACCAAAAAAGATTTATATAGCGCAATTAATATTCTTAAATCCACTAAGTGAAATTTAAAAACATTATATTCGATCTAGACGGTGTAATAATTGATTCCAGATCAAACATGAAATTAAGTTGGATCAAGACGTCCAAAAAATTTAATCTTAATATTAGTTTTAAACAATATGAAAAATATATTGGCCTACCTTTTAAAAAAATACTTATTAAACTTGGTATTAAAAAAGATTTCTTAGATATAGAAAAGAACTATTTTCAACAGTCCATTATTAATTTTAATAAAATTAAATTATATCCCAATGTAAGTAAAATTTTAAAATATTTAGCTAAAAAAAAAATTTCTTATTCAATTGTAACTTCAAAAGATAAAGTAAGATCTTTAAAAATAATTCAAAAGTTTAAAATTAGACCAAAATCATTACATACTCCGAACAAAAAATTAAGAGGTAAGCCTTACTCTGATCATATAAATTATTGCATATTAAAAAATAAATTTAAAAAAAAAAACACATGTTATGTGGGCGATACTTATATTGATTATCTTGCATCAAATAATGCTGGTATAAAATTTATTTTTGCTAGTTATGGATTTGGTAAAAATTCTAGAAAATACAAATATAAAATGAAAAATTTTAAAGAATTAAAAAAATTTATTTAATTACTTTAAAAGGATTTTCTCTAGAATAGAAATGTATGGTATTTCTTATAGTATTTAATTCAGAATCACCTCTTCTGTGGAGGCCATGTGTATTAGCCATTATAAAAGTATTTTTATTACCATAAAATTTCTTAGCTATTGAATTTAATGTTTTTTGATTTTTTGAAGAATTCCCATATCTAAATGAAGCATCAATATTTTTATTGAAAGCGAACAAAATTGAGAATATCCATTCAATAATAAATCTTTTTAATGAAACTTTGTGAGAATTTTTAATGTAAAAAAAAGGACCATCTTCTAATTTTACATCATCAATATATAACCACGCTTTAAAAGTATTATAAAAAGTATCATAGTGATATTTTTTTTGAGAATCTAAATTTAAACTATTAATAGTTTCAATTTTTTCTAAATGTATGTATACTTTAACATCTTTTTTTTGCTCACAATTAATGAAAAAATCTCTTATTTTATCATTAAATTTTAAGTTATATAAATTAGGGTAATCTTTTTTAATTTTTTCATCAATATCCACTGAAGTTATTTCAACGCTCTCTTTATGTTTGTTTGTTTGTAAAATTTTTGTTGAATATTTAGGGTTATTTATTACATCATGGTATTCCTTACGAACGTTATCAAAATTTTCTTTGTCTAAAAATTCTTTTTGTATGTCAAATCCATCTTGATAAATTCTAAGATGATTTTTTCTTTTTAATATTAAAAATTTAATAAAATACAAAAATTTCGAAAATAGATATCTAAAACTTTGAATTCCTAAAATATTTAGGATTTTGCTATTAATACATTTTTCACCAGAAAATATTAATTTTATAGATTTCATATAATATACTATTATAAGATTTAAAAATAATATAAAGTTTCATTTTCAAAGAGTAGAGTATTAATATTTTACATTTTATGTATTTTCAAAATTATAAAAAATTATTAGACGTATTAACGATATTAAGAAAAAAATTTTATTTATACGGAATTAAAGCTGAATATGAGGCTGAAGGCAGTTCAAATCATGACATTAATTTGTTAAGATCAATCACACTAAAAGCAAAAACAAAAATATTTGTTAAAATAGGCGGTGTTGAAGCAATAAATGATATATATAATTGCCTTGAAATTGGAGTAGATGGAATTATTGCCCCAATGGTAGAAAGTGAATTTGGTGTTTACAAATTTATTGAATTTTTTAAAAATAAAAATCTTTCAAGTAAGCCTTATTTAACAATAAATATAGAAACAAGAAAAGGTTATGAAAGTTTGGATAAAATTTTGCCTTTATGTAAAGGTCTCATAGATAATATTACAATTGGACGCTCTGATTTTTCTGCAAGTTATTTTAAAAAAGAAATAATTCCTGACTCAAAGTTTATAACTGATAAAATTATTAGAATAGCTGAAAAAGCTAAAAAATTTGGTATTACAACTACAGTAGGTGGATCAGTAAGTAAAAAAACAATAGCCTCCTATAAAAAAAAACCAATGTTGATTAAAAATTTGAAAAATTTAGAAACTAGAAAAGTGATATTACCGATTAGGAAATTTATTAATAATAAAAATGCAATAGATTATGCAATAAAATTTGAGAGTCTTTATATTTTACTTAAAAATGAAATTAGTGAATTTAAATTATTGAATGAAAAAAATAGATTAACTATTCTAAACACTAGAAAGTAATGAACTATAAAAAAAAATTAATTATAATAATACCTGCTTTAGAGGTAAACAGATATTCAAAAATTGGAGATCTCGAAAAATTTGGTGGAACTAGTTTGTTAGAATGGAAGGTTTCTCAAGCTAGGGGTATAAAAAAATATAATGATATATTTGTAGCTACACCTAGTAAAAAAATAATGAAAATCTGTAAGAATTTAGGGATTAAAACATTGTTGAGAAAAAAAAATGAAAGTTTGGATTTATTCCATAAAAATATCTCTATAAAATTTAAAAATAAATTATTAATGTTTTTAAACCCCACTTCACCGTTTATTTCCCAAAATTTATTAAATAATATTTTAACAAAATATTCAAAAATGAATAAAAAATATGATTCTTTATGTACTGTATTTGAGAACAAACAATACTTTTTTTACAATAAAAAATCAATTAATTTTAATTTTAACGCAAAATCAATTTCAAGAGCCAAACTAAAACCTGTTCATAATTTAACGAATGGAGTTCATTTAATAAGATCTGATGTTTGTTATGAAAAAAATAATATTATCGGAAATAAACCTTTATTTTATAAAGTTAATTGGTTGAATAGTTTAGAAATTCAAAATTTCAAAGATATCAAGGCGATGAGTTTTTTAATAAAGTATTATTTTGAAACACTTTAAAATTAGATGAATTAGTCTATGAAAAATTTTTTAAAAAATAAAATTCAAAATTTTATAGGTTTAAATGAAATTAAAGGTAAGAACGAATTAATATTAAAAAACCTTGGACTTTTACATATTAAATTAAATAAAAATGAAATATTTAAAAATATTCAAGATTATGAATTTCAAATTTTTTCTCAGTTTGGAGATGATGGAATAATTCAATTTTTATTAAATAATATTGACGTTTATAATAAAGAATTTGTGGAGTTTGGAGTTGAAAATTATGAAGAAGCTAATACTAGATTTCTTTTGGAATGTTTTAATTGGAAAGGACTTGTTATAGATTCAAATATAAAACATATAAACCACATAAAAAGTCAAAACTATTATTGGAGAAATAAACTAAGCGTTTCCTCTGAATTTATAACTAAAAAAAATATTAATTTAATTTTAAAAAAAAATAATTCTGTAGGTGATATTGGTATTTTAAGTATAGACATAGATGGTAATGATTACTGGATTTGGGAAGAAATAAATATTATAAACCCTTCAATTGTGATTATAGAGTATAATGCAAGGTTTGGTTATGAGGAAAGTGTGACCATTCCGTACAATGAAGATTTTGATAGAAAAAAAAGCTATAAAGGAAATATTTATTATGGAGCATCCTTGTCTGCTTTAGCAAAACTTGCTAAGAAAAAAAATTATTCTTTAATTTGTACTAATTCTAACGGTAATAATGCTTATTTTTTGAAGAATGAATTGTTAAAATCAAATAGTAATTTAATTAAAGAACGTTCACCAAAAGAATGCTTTAATATAAATTCTTTTAAAGAAAACAGGGATAAAAATAATAATATTATTTTTTTATCAAAAGAGGAAGAATACGACCTACTGAAAAATTCTGATTTAGTTAAAATTTAATTTATACATATTGTTTGTTTAAAATATTTTTACTTTCAATATTAATTTTTTTTATAAATTTTTTATTAAAAGACAAAAAGTTATTTCTTTTTAAATATATTTTTTTTATCAAAAATTTTTCTAATTTTTTAATAAAATCTTCTGGTGAATTTAAATCAAAATAAATTGCACCGTAATTATTTTGTTCTTTATGACCTTTGATATTCGACAAAAATATATATTTTAACTTCGAACGGGCCTCTTCATTAATAGTACTCCAACCTTCATAATATGATGGATTTAATAAAGCCAAACATTCATTCTGCATTTTATTAAGTTTATATAACGATACTTCCCCTAAGTTTTGAATTATATTATCTAACTCTAAATTAAATATTTGTTTATTTATATTTATAAAATAATTTTTATTTTTAAAATTATCAATTTTTCCACAAAAAATTATTTTAATTGGTATATTTTTAAGTTTAATTATTTTTGCAACTTTAATTAAAAATTTATGATTTTTGTGTTCCCAAAATTGGGCAGGAAATAATAAATATTTTTTTAATTTTGTTTTTGAATTATTAACATTACTTAAAATTCTCAGTGGAATAATTTCCTTATCCATATTGTAATATTTTTTAAATTCTTTTTTTACCTGATAACTACTTACAAATATTTTATCAGAATTTTTTATTTCATTTTGAACATATTTTTCTCTAAAAAAATAACTTTTTCCCTTAAAAAATTTTTTTAAAACCTTATGCTGAAGATCGGGTATCCATCCAATTATTTTAATTTTTGAATTTTTAAATAATTTTCTATGAGAAAGTGTGCTTATATTTTCTTTTATTAAAGAATTATAAAGTATTAAATCTTTTTTAAATAAAAATATTATTAGTTTCCTTAAGTAGTAAAATAAGTGCCGTTTTTTTAAAAAATTTACTTCTTTAATTTTAATAAAATTTCCAAATTTATTAAATTTAATAAATTTTTTGGAGTCGGTATAAACTGTTAACTTAAAGTTTGTTTCGTTTTTAAGAAGATTAAAAAAATTTCTATAATATGAGATCCCGCCTGACCAATTTCCAATCTCATTTGAAGATATTACAAATGCTATTTTTTTTTGTTTCATTTAATAGTTGAATGTTTATTTATTAAAGACTATTAGTACTTTTTAAATGAAATACTTAATTAACACACCATATATCTCAACACTAGAAAAAAAATATGTTAATGATGTTTTACGAAGTGGATGGTTATCTATTAACGGAACTCATACAAGAATTTTTGAGAAAAAATTTAATAAGTTTTTAGGAACAAAATTTACTTTAGCTGTTCAAAGTGGAACAGCAGCACTACATACAGCTTTAAAAGCACTAGGTGTAAATCCAGGAGATAAAATAATAATTCCTAATTATACATGTGTTTCTAATATTTCTGTGCTTTCACAATTAAAAGCAATTCCAATAATAGTGGAGGTTGAAAAAGATTCCTTTGGGATTGAAGTAGAGGGTTTGGAAAGAACTATAAAAAAATATAAACCAAAAGTTTTGCAAATTGTACATGTGTACGGGTATCCTGCAAAAAATACTCTAAAGATTATAAAACTTTGTAAAAAATATAACGTTAAAGTTTTAGAAGACTCAAGCGAGTCGCTTGGAGCTAAAATAGATGGTAAAAAAGTTGGAAATTTTGGTGATGTTAGTATTTTTTCAATTAGATCAGAAAAAATGATTGGAGTTGGTGAGGGTGGCGTAATTTCAACTAATCAACTTGAAATATATGATAGGATTAAACTAATTGCATCCAGACATGCTCCGTTCAGAAAAAAAAGTGATCCGTATTGGAAGAAATATTTTGTATCAGGAGAGGGGTATAATTATTTAATGCCACATTTACTAGGAGCTGTTGCAAGAGCTCAAATAGAAAATTTTGAAAAAATTATTCTTAAAAAAAAAATATATATTGGTGAGATTTATCAAAAAATATTTAATGAAAATAACGATTATTGTATCTTACAAAAATCAACTAAAAACTTGAAATCTGTATATTGGTTGAATGCAATTTATTTTAAAAATTTAAATAAAAATAAAGTAAGAGAGCTCGGTCATTTTTTAAATAAAAAAAAAAATTGAAGTAAGATCTGGTTTTTGGCCTCTTAGCAAAATGAATGCTTTTAAATCTATTTCTACTTTTAAAAATTCTGTTAGTTTAGAATTATTTGAAAAGGTTTTAGTTTTGCCTTCAAACATTAATTTGCGTAAAAATGACTTGTTATATTTTAAAAAAAACATTGATTTTTTTTTAAATAAAAAATGAAAAAAATTTTAATCACTGGTTGTGCAGGTTTTATAGGATTTCATCTTTCTAAAAAATTATCAAAGGATTACTCTGTTTTTGGGATTGATAGTTATGAAAAAAATAAATTTTCAAAAATTGCAATAGACAGAGTAAAAAAATTAAAAAAAATTAAAAATTTTAAGTTTAAAAAAGTCAATATTACAAACCACAAAACATTAAAAAAAATATATAATAATAATAAGTTTTTTGCTGTTATTAATCTAGCTGCCACACCAGGGGTTAGAGCATCATTTAGTAACCCAGATTTATATTTTAAAAATAATATTCAAGGTTTTTATAATATATATCTTTTATCAATTAAACATAATGTTGAATTGTTTATTTTTGGTTCATCATCGTCAGTTTATGGAAATAATAAAAATTCAAGTACAGATAATCCGATTAGTTTTTATGCTGCAACTAAAAAATGTAATGAAATAATTTCACATTCTTTTTTGCAAAGTTCAGCCACAAAAATAGTTGGATTAAGATTTTTCACTGTGTATGGGCCTTGGGGAAGACCTGATATGGCTGTATACAAGTTTTCAAGACAGCTAAATTCAAATAAAATAGTTGATATATACAATTATGGAAATCATAGTCGTGATTTTTCTTATATAGATGACATTGTAAAATCAATTTCTCTAATAATTAAAAATTTTCAAAAATTAAAAAAGTATCAATTGCTTGATATTGGTAAAGGTAAAACAGATAGACTAAAAAATTTAATTTATCATATTGAAAAAAATTTCAATAAAAAAATTAGAATTAATAAAATTTCTATGCAAAAAGGTGATGTAAAAATTACTAAAGCTAATACTAAAATTTTAAAAAAAATAACAAATTTTATTCCCAAAACAAATTTAAAAACAGGAATAGAAAATTTTGTGAAATGGTATAAAGGTTATCACAAATAAAATTATGTGTGGAATATGTGGATTTACCTCTTCAATCTCAGATAAAAAAAATTATCTGAATAAAATGCTTAATCAATTAACTTCAAGAGGACCTGATGCTGAAGGTGTTTATTCAGATCATAAAATTAATTTTGGACATAAAAGACTCTCAATTATAGATTTAAATTCAAGATCTAATCAGCCCTTTTTTGATAAGCAAACAGGTAATATTTTAGTTTTTAATGGTGAGATTTATAATTTTAATAAAATAAAGAAAGACTTAGTAGAGCAAAAAAAATGTGTTTTTTTAACAACATCAGATACAGAGGTTGTTCTAAAAAGTTATGCATATTATGGTCTAGATTGTTTTTCAAAATTTGATGGAATGTTTTCAATTGCAATTTGGGATTCAAAAAATTCTAAATTAATTCTAGCTAGAGATAGATTTGGAGAAAAACCATTATATTATAATTTTTTTCTTAATGATGGAAAAAAACAAATATCATTTGCGTCTAATTTAAATAGTTTGAAATATTCACCAAAATTTAATCAATCTATTAACAAAAAAAGTCTAAAATCTTATTTGATTAATAATTATGTGAACAATTTTGAAACTTTTTATGAGGGATCATATAATTTAGAACCAGGCTCGATTTTAATTTTTCAAAACAACCAAATAACAAACAAAAAATTTTTCCAAATAGAAAATTATTTTAAAAAAAAAAATGAATATAAAAAATTTAATCAGGAGGAATTTGATGAAATTTTGATTAATAGTATAAAATCACGATTAGTCAGTGACGTTGACGTTGGTATTTTTCTAAGTGGTGGCTTAGATTCCTCTATAATCTCCTCTGTAGCAAAAAAATTAGGTGCTAATATTAAATCTTATACGTTAGGTTTCAATGAAACTAGTTACGATGAATCAAAGAAAGCAAAGCTTGTAAGTGATAGCTTAGAAATTGAAAACAAGAAATTTATCATTGATGAAAATGATCTTAAAGATATCGAAAAAATCGTTTTAAGTTTTGGTGAACCAGTCGCAGACACTTCTATTATTCCAACATATTTTTTGAGCAAGTTTGCGAGTAAAGAAACCAAAGTATGTTTAGGAGGAGATGGTGGTGATGAGTTATTTTTTGGATATGATACTTATACAGCAAGTGGCATTCATGATATTTTAAAAAAATTTAAGATTGGTTATTTAATTAAAAATTTAAAATTTTTTAAAAATTATTTGCCAAATAAAAAAACAAAAATTAATTATCTTTATGCAATTAAAAGATTCATCGACTCCTTTAACGTCGAGAACAAAAATTTTTTTGTTCATGAGTTTTGGAGAGAAATAAATAATAGGGCGAGTTTAAAAAATATTTTAAATGATGATCTTTATAATGAAATTAGTAATATTAAAATTCATCATTATAATGTTGAAAAATTTGATACAGATATAAACTCTCATAGAAATTTGTGTGATTTTCAATTTTTTCTAGAGAGAGATATTTTGGTTAAATCTGATAGGTGTTCAATGGCAAATTCTCTTGAATTAAGAAGTCCTTTTTTAAGTCATGATTTATTTAATTATATGAGTGAACTAGACCCTAGGGATAAGTTTGATATTTTTAATAGGAAAAAAATATTAAAACTAATTGCTAAAAAATATCTACCTGAGAAAATAATTAATCAAAAAAAAAGAGGCTTTAACGCACCAGTGTCTTATTGGCTTAATAGTAAATTTAATAATATTTTTAAAGATTTGCTTTATTCAAAAAAAATTAAATCATTATTAAATATTTCGAGAATTGAAACAATTTTAAGAGAGAATGAAAGCTCAAATAAAGATTATGGAAATGAACTTTTTAATATTTTTTGTCTAGCAATTTGGATTAATAACAATAAATTGAACATATGATTAATTTAAGTTTTGTAATCCCTGTCTTTAACGAAGAAGAAACTATAAAAAAAGTAATTTTAGATATTCAAAAAAAATGTGCTCAAATTAGAGAAATAGATAAATACGAGATTTTAATAATCGATGATAATTCAACAGATCAATCTCAAAAAATTATATCTGAATTTAAAGAGATTAAATATTTAAAAAATTTAAATAATTTTGGTTATGGATTTTCTCTTAAAAAAGGGATACGGAGTTCAAATTTTTCCAATATCGTAATACTTGATGGCGACGGTACTTATCCAATAGAAAGCTTAGATAAGTTAATTAATCAGTATAACAAAGGTTATGATTTAGTTATAGGAAAAAGAACGGGTAAAAATTTAAATTTATCTCCTTTTAAAAAACCGATGCGTATGATCTTAAAATTTATTGTTGAGTACGCAACAGGAACAAAAATTCCAGACATCAATTCAGGTTTTAGAATTATCAACAAAGAAAAAATTATCAAAAATTTAGATCATTTAAGTGATGCATTTAGTTTTACAACATCAATGACCATGACATTTACTTATCTTAAATATTCAATTAGTTATATAGATATACCGTATGAATTAAGAAAACAAAATTCACCAAGCAAAGTTAGATTATTTAAAGATAGTCTAAGAACATTACAATATATTATAAAAATAGTTTTATTTTTTGATAAAATTAAATTATTTGTACTTATTTCTTTAATATTAATATTGTTTTCCTTACTTTTATTTTTATTATCTATTTATAATTTTGCTTTTTTTTTACCAGGGATTTTAACAGTACTTACATCAGTTTTGATTTTCAGTATTGGTATGTTATCTGAAACGATTGGTAAAAATAATAAATGAAAATTATTATTAAAAAAAATGTTGCGAAATTATTTTATTTTTTTATTTTCTTTTCATTTATTTTTCAAAGTGAAATATTAGTTCAGGACACTTATTCGTATGTAGAAAACTTATACAAAAGACCTTTTTTTTACCCTTTTATTATTAATGTTTTTCAAATTATTTCTGAAAATTTTTATTTAAAATTATTGTCAGTTTTTCAAATAATCCTAGGATATATTTCAGTTATTTATTTTTCATTTTTTTTTATAAAAAAGTTTCAAATTAGGAATATTTTTTATCAAATTATTCTTATTTTTTCAGTTGCTTACCCATATCTTGGTATTTCAATGAAAGTAGGCCTAACAATTTTTAGTGAAAGCATTGGTTATCCTTTAGTTTTAATTTTTTCTGTATTTTACATTAAATATTACATCTTTTTAATTGGTGAAGAGAAAAAAAAATATTTTTTTTATTTGATGTTTTTAATTATTTTAATGGTTTTAAACAAAAAAACATTTTTGATTTTAATACCATTAATTTTTTTAGGTGAATTAAATAAATTGTTAATAAATAAAAAATTTCTAATCTTTATTAAAAATATTTTTTTAGTTATTGCAGTCTTAGTTTTTATAAATTTAGTTGAAAAAACAAATACTTATCTAAAAGTAGGAGTATTTAAGCCTATTTCAGTTGGTGGAGCTTCATTATTGACAGCACCTTTTTATCTTGCAAGCCAAGAGGACCTTAAAAAAGTTGAAGGCTTTATAAACAAAAAAATTGTTCAAATAGCGATTGAAGATTTTAATAAAAATAATATTGAAAACAATTTAATAGACAAAAGTGAAAACGACATTTTAAGTTTTGCAAAGAATAATAGAAAAATTTTTAGCCACTATTATTCACAATTTGTCTATATGCAGGATTTTTTTGAAAATAAAATAGCGAAGAATGAAATATATGGTATTGACGAAAAAAACGAGTTGGTAGCAAAACAACTCTCGAGCAAGCACTGTAGCGAAATAGCAATTCAGTTATTTAAAATGAAACCTAAGGAAAATGCCATCTTCTATATTACAAATGTAATTTATGGTATGGGAGGATATTTTGTTTCAAGAGATGATTTGAGAGGTTTTTACGCAAATGTAGGATTTGGAGGGCTTTATATATTAATTTTACAGGTTTTAGTTTTAATCATTTGTTTAATTTCAGTAATTAAAAATTCTGATTATAAAAAAAAAAATATTTCTTACATAATTTTATTTTTTTTAATTTTAAATTTAATTAATTGTTTAGCTACCGCACTATTTCAGCCAGTTTATGATAGATTTACTTTTTTTACGTTTCAAATGGTGTTTTTTTCTATTTCATTAATTTTTGTTTTGTTTTTCAGCAAAAATAAAATTTAATTTTTATTTTTCTTTTCTAATAGATAAATTATTTTTTCAGTAAAATATTTAGGTAATATAAATTTAAGAGCCTGTTTTATAAAGTTTAAAAAAATAAAAAAATTTATCTTACAAAGATTTACAATGTTCTTATTATGTTGAATAATTATCTTTTTGAATTCTAAAAAAACTGCAATTTTATTTATATCTGAAATTCCTCCATCTTTATTGATAGAAATAAGTTGATCAACATAAAAAAATTTTTTTTTTAGTTTAAATAACTTTAAGTAAAAATCAAAATCTGAAGAATACCTATATTGCGTATCGAAAGGATATAAATTTAATAAATATCTTTTTGTAAAAGTGCTTTGATGTGAAAAACATGAATTTACGGTATAATTATTCATATTAGATCTAGGTGATTTAACAAAATAATTTTTCCTTTTTACAAGCGAATTTCCTATAACAACATCAACCTCTTTATTTTGCTGCAAAATTTTAGTTATCTTTTCAATAATTTTGTTATTAAAGAAAGTATCACCAGAGTTTAAAAAATAAATCCATTCTTTTGATGCTAACTTAATACCCTTGTTCATAGCGAAGTAAATACCTTCGTCTTTTTCAATAATTATTTTATCGAAAAAATTTGAATATTTATCTATTATTTCAGATGTCCCATCAGTGCTATTTCCATCAACCACTATTACTTCAAATTTTTTTGTTTGTGAAATAATTGATTTTATTGTCTCTAAAAAATCATCTTTTGTATTTAAACTAACTATTATAATAGATATCATTTTTTTTTTAAAATAATAATAGGATATTGGAAATTTTTGTAAAAAAAATTTATAAACTTATTTTCTAAATAAAAAAGAATTTTAAACATCATAGCCCCAATAAAATTGTTAGGAAAAATCATTTTTTGATGTTGAGATGAAAAAGATCTCCAACAATAAAATTCTACTTTAGATATATCTTGAAATCTTTTCCACCATTTAATTGGATGACAATAAAAATACAATGTTTTGTTTTTTTTTGATTTAATAAAAATTGAGTAAATTTTTTTAATCAGTGGATTAGGATTACTGTAAACAATTATTACTGGTTTATTAGGTTTTGTTATTTTTAAAAGCTTTCTTACGGTTTTTTCTTGGAGATTTTTATCAATATGATAAATTGTATGCATACTTAAAGAGCAATCAAAATAATTTTCTTTAAATTTTACCTTCAAAAAATCATTAACATAATATTTTCCTCTTTTTTTTAATTTCTTTTTTGCGATATTTAATGCTTCCCTAGAAAAATCAACACAATGTCTTACTTTAAAATTGTTTGAGTATTTTAAATATTCTTTATATTGAATAGGTCCTGACGCAAAATCTAAAAAATTTTCTCCTTTTTTTGGAATATGATGAATAATTTTTAATCTGCATTTTTTTATATATTCTTTAGCTGAACTTCTATTATCTTCAAATAATTTAGAGTCTAAAGTAATATTATTTTTAGATTTCCATCCTTTTTTATTATAAAAGTTACTTACATTTTTCATATTATACAGTGTATATAGTAATTTTTAAAATATTGTAGAAATGTTTAATTTAATAAATTTGTATTTTAGGAAATAAATTGATTTATATAATTGGATCAGGATTTTCAGGATTAGTAACTGCTTTCGCTCTTAGAAAAAAATATAAGAATATAACAATTATTTCTCCATCAAAAAATAAAAATTTAAATAAATCTTCAACTTTATTAAAATATTTATTTAATCTAACTGGTGAAATAAAATTTAATTCTAGGACGGTTTCAAAAAAGATAGGTTTGTTAGAAAAAAATAAATATAAAAATTGTAAATTTATCTCGTCATATCAAGATGGAGGATTATCAAATATTTGGGGTGGAGTATTGAGCAATGTTTTTCAATATAATTTAAAAAAATTTCCTTTTAAATTGAGGGATATAGAAAGAAATAAAGACACCTTCTTACGATTAGAAAAAATAATTTTTAAAAAAAATTTTAAGCACCATAATTTTCCCAAAAAAATAGACTCAAAGCTTAGTTTATTAAATTTTTATAAAAAAAATAATAATGTAAACAACTTAAAAAAATATCTTCTAAATAAAGGCATTAAATTTAAATATAACTTATATTTACAAAAAATAAATTATAAGAATAAAGAAATTTTTTTCTATAATTTAAAAAGTGATAAAAATCAAAAAATTAATTATAAAAAATTATATATTTCAGCCGGTCCAGTTAATACTGCGAAAATAATATTAAATTCATTTAAAAGTTTTAAGTCAATAAAATTGAGAGAAACTAGACATTTTTTTTGTTTAGTAAAAAAAAATGCAAAATCAAAAAATTTTAAATTCTTTAATTTTAAACATAAGAATTTTAAATTTTATTCTCAATTATATAGTTTTAATGAAATTATTAATCTACTTTTTAATCTTAAAAATTTTAATTTATTTAAAAATTTTTTTATTGCACAGTGTTATCTTGATACAAAAAACTCTGGGTACATCGAAATACAGAAAGCAACTAAATCTACTTTTTTGATGATTGGCAAAGAAAAGATGTTGTTTAAAAAAAAATTATTTAATGCATTAAATTCTTATAATAAGAAAAGCAAAAATCTTAAATTTTTTTTTCCTATTTTTAATTCCATAGGAGCTTCGAACCATATAGGTGGATCTTTTCCAATGTCAAATAAAAAAGGTAAATATAATACAAAGTTGAACGGTCAACTTTATAATTTCAAAAATATATATATAAGCGATAGTTCGGTATTAAATGAAATAGATATGCAACCAATTACAACATTTTCCTTAATGAATATTTTACGAATGAATTCTAAACATTAATGAAAAATTTAAAGTATATTCTAGTTTTTATCTATTTAATTTTAATTATTTTTTTTTCAGTAAAGTCTGGTCAAATTTTGGAAATAAATTCATTTAGTGAAATTTCAATAGAAAATATTCAAGAAAAATTAGATAAAATTAAACAAAATAATTACTATTTATTAATATTTTACTACTTTATATTTTCTTTAATTTGGTCATTTTTTCTTGGATTTATATCTCCAATACTTTTAATAGCTGGATATATACTTTCACCAATACATGGAGCTGTTATAGTTTCGTTAGCAAACGCGATAAGTGGATCAATATTAATTTTTATTATTAGAAAATACTTCATAAAATATTTTAAAAAATATTTTGGCCTTAAAATTAATAAAATAATTAAATTTATTGATAAAGATATAAATACATATTTCTTCATATTTAGGTTGGTGGGAGGTTTTGGAACACCCTCACAAATTCAAAATTTGATACCTTCCCTAACAAAAATAAAGATATTAAATTATATAATTTTAAGTTTATTTGGCTGTCTTCCAATTTTTTATATAAGTACTACTATAGGTTATTCTTTCAATTTTATTACTGAGATAGAAAGTATTAATTCTAATATTTTTTCAAATGTAAAATTTTTAACAATTATATCTTCGGTTATTTTGATTTTAATTTTAATAAAGTTTATTAAAAAAAGAATTAAAATTTAAATTATGAATTTTTTATTTTTTTTTGAAAATATAAGTAGGAAATCAATTATTGCTTATTTAATTTTAAGATATTTATTTATAAAATTATTTCGAGGTATTTTATTTGAGAAAGAGGCAAATGGTTTTAAAAAAATTAAAATAAAAAAAAATTTAAATATTGTTGATATTGGAGTAAACGATGGTTTATCAACATCTTTTTTTTTAAAAATATTTAAAGACTCGAAGTTTTATATTTTCGAACCCCTAAGATTCAATAAATCATATTTAAAAAATAATCGAAATAATTCAGTAAAATACTTTAATTTTGCTTTGGGAGAAAAAAATTATAGTCAATACATTAATATACCATATTTAGTATTTTTTTCTTATTTGAAATTTTACTTGTCTGCTTATTCCACAATAAGTAATAGTAAAAACCATATATATGAAATTAATAAATCACTTAAAACTTTTTTTAATTATAAAAAATTAAAAAATCATAAATTAAAAATAAAAATAAAAAAATTAGATAATTTAAATATAAAAGCTGATATAATAAAATTAGATGTGGAGGGACACGAAGACCAGGTAATTAATGGAGCTAAAAATACTATTAAAACTTACAAACCTTTATTATATATCGAACGACCTTCAAAAAATATTGTTAAAATTTTGAAAAAAGTAGAATATGAAATATATGTATTTGATATTCAAAAAAACTTATTTATTAAGGTCACAAAAATATCAAAAAAATTTAGGAATTATTATTTTTTTAACAAAAAAAGAAAATTATTTAAATGAAAAAAATTACATCTTGGGGCAGAAACAAGTTTATAAAAACCAATTTTTATGAACCAGAGACAAGAGAAAATCTTAAATATTTAATAAAAAAAAAAAATAGTTTTATACCTTACGGAAATGGAAGGTCTTATGGTGATGTTTGTTTAAATCGTAAAAATATAATTTCTA
>MDTD01119427.1_pt1 | contig 22777 bp, 18 predicted proteins | sample 811221 | NCBI WGS metagenome assembly MDTD01 (sample SAMN05326646, study PRJNA326480) | marine metagenome | isolation source: seawater | place: Pacific Ocean: South West | collected 2011 | reverse complement strand
GAACGCTTAGAGAAAGCGGCAATCCGCACAAACAATCTAGCCTGCATGGGATTGGATCCTGATTTAGATCGAATACCTCTCGAAGGTGATATTTATAAAATTTTGACAACCTTCTATCTTAAAATTCTTGAAGAAATGCATTGTAAAGAGGTTTATCCTTCTATGGTTAAGCCGAATGCCGCTTATTTTGAGCAATATGGTTTCGATGGATATCGTGCACTAGCTAAATTAATTTCTGAATATCGCTCAGCTGGTCATCTGGTGCTTCTTGATGCTAAAAGGGGTGATATTAATAGAACTAACCAGGCTTATGCTAGGGCAGCCTTTGAAGAACTTGATGCAGATGCACTGACAGTAAACCCTTACATGGGTGTCGAGAGTCTGGAGCCCTTCATGAGGTATCTTTCGGATGGACGTGGTCTTTACGTATTGGCACGTACTAGTAATCCTGGAGCAAAAGATTTTCAAGAAAAAATCTTTAATAGTGACGCATTATACGAGCATGTGGTCAATAGCTTTCTAGATATTGAAAAGCCTGGTATCGGATTTGTCATGGGGGGTACTAGCCCCGGTAGTATGAAGAGGATTCTATGCAAACTTCAAACACGCAATCAGCCAGTTTCGCTATTGATCCCCGGTTTTGGTGCACAGGGCGCAAGTACCGAACAGGTAATGGATTTGTTTAGAGATTTTACCGCGACTCGCTATCTACATAGGATGAACGCATCTTCGAGTATTAATTACGCATGGCAAAATAATCTGGATAATCCCGAGGATTATGCCATCGCTGCGGTTGCAGCGTTACGTAAATTTGTAAGAAAGTGCAAATTAAAAGACTCTGGGTTTTAAGTCAGATTATTTTGCCTCAACTATCTTCAATTGGTTTCTGAAATCTTCAAGTTTGGAGTAGGACTTGTGTATCATCAGATCATTTAGCTCGGTTTCAATACGTTTGTAAATTTCCGGTCCCTCTTGCATAAAAGCGGTACCAATCTGTACTGCATCAGCGCCACAGAGTATGTATTCGAAAACATCCATTCCTGTAAAAATTCCGCCAACACCAATAATTTGAATACTTTTCGGCAGAAGTTCTCTAAATTTGCGTACATTTGATAATCCAAAAGGTTTGACACCCTTACCACCAATTCCTCCGAAGCCACCTTTTGGATGAATTAAAGTTGTTTCAGAGACAGGGTCTACTACTAATCCATTACCGGGAGAATTAATACAGGTAATGAATTGTATGTCTGATTGACTCAAAATTTTAGCCATAGTTTCAAAATGCGAGAAGTCAAAATATGGCGGTAGCTTTACCCCGAGAATACCAGGGAAAGCTCTACGAGCCATTGCGATCATTTTTTGAGCAGTTTCAGGGTCATAAGCTATTTGAGGCTTACCGATTACATTGGGACAAGACAGATTAAGTTCCACCGCATTTAAGTGGGGATGATTAGCTAAACTTTTTAGAATTATTTCATTATCTGAAATACTAAGTCCTGAGACTGAACAAAAAATAGGTTTTTCGAATCTGACTAATTGGCTAAAAAAAGACTCGTAAGCTTTATAACCAAGATTTGGCAAGCCCATGGAATTGATGCTACCTCCTTCAAAGTCGACATAACGCGGAGATTGATTTCCATCACGCAACTCAAGAGTACAAGACTTACTAAGAATAGCTCCGGCATTACTCTGCCCTAAAGCTTGAAGTTCTTCAAGTGTAGTGCATAGTGGCCCCGAAGCATTAAAAAAAGGAGTCTTTAGTTCGAGTCCTGAAAAATCTACGCTTAGATCATTAATCATACTTTTCCTCATTATGATTCAGTTGACAATTTGAATAGACTAATGTGCATGTAGATATGCGGCCATTTCGAGAATCTCATCCAAAGTATTTGCCCGCACAAGATAAGCATATTCTCCCATTAAGGTCGCATAAAGTGGATTCAGTTGTCTGTAGTGAACTAATTGTGTCCCTAGCTTGTCCAAACATTGCTGGTGAGAATGTCGGTATTTCAAAGAATTTTTTTCCCTACGGCAAATATGAGCGCAGTGATACTTTCTCTCGTAAGGATATGCTTGCAAATCTTCGAGAACAACTCTGGCCCACAAATCATAAACATCCTGGTCGGCAGCATAATTGAACATATCCGTGGTTAATCCGCCCGGTGGTCGCATGTTAATTTCCAGTGCTACGAGACTCCCTTTAGGTGTTCTAAAGAACTCTAAATGGAAAAATTTATCAGCAGATGGAATCTGTTTTAAAATTGATTTACCAACTCTCTCCAAATCTTCAGGAATTTCACGATAATTAAAGTAATAGAAATCAAGTTGCTCCTCAGCAATTGCTCTAGGGTCGTGACTATATTGATGCGAAGTGAAGAAAATAGGCTCACGGTTTTTATTGCATAAACCGTCAAAAGTTATTATGTCGCCCTCCACAAAAACCTCAATGAAGTAGCTAGTATCGCGTTGTGTCTTGTAGAAATTTTGTAAATCCTGCAGGCTTTCAATTTTATGAGTATCCTGGGCTCCGATCCCTGTATTAGGTTTAATAATTACAGGTAGTCCATGCTTCGCTATGAAATCGAGCCCTTGTTCGAGATTATAGAGCACCTCGCCCTCTACTACTAACGCTTCAGATTTACGAAAAATTTCTTTCATTCTCGATTTTTGCTGAATACTTTCTATCTCATGTGGTTGTGCACCCTTTATATCAAACATATTTCTAATTTCTGCCTCAAGGGGTAGCCAAGGCTCCAAATGGGACTCCACCAGATCTACTTTGCCATTACGATGAATTAGTCGATCAACAGCCGCTATCACTTCCGTTTTATTGTGAAGGCTACTGACCTGCTCATGATCATGGAGTGCATTTCGCAATTCATCTCGCAGTTGATATTTATTTTGATCAGTTATACCAAGAACTCTGCCACCACGTTGTTGAAATCTTTGTGCAAAGTGATAAAAGTTGGGAGGAAAATGAGGACTTAAATGTATCCATTGCATCCTGGAGCTCCTTTGCTGTGTTTAGATGCCACAAAAATACACCTATCTTTCTATTTTTGGGTGATTTTTTTTAGACGCTTTAATCGAGAATATAGAGAAGTTCTTGAAATTCCTAGGAATCGAGCTGTCTTCGCTTTATTTCCATCGTTAAATTTAAGTGCTTCTAAAATTATATCATCAATCCACTCCTCTAATTGAAACCCATTATTTGGTAATTTTTGGTTAAGGTGAGGTAAGTGAATCTCTGCCTGTTGGTTGTGAGTAGGTCTGTAAGATTCCACTTTTCTAGACTCTAAAAGATGTTCAGCAAGTAAAGTATGATGATCGAAATTCAGAACAGCTCTCTCGATCATATTTTCAAGTTGACGAATATTACCGGGCCAGTGATGATTGAGAAGTTTGGATTCTGCTTGATTAGAAATAGTTTTGAACTGTTTTTTCTTTTTATTAGCTTCTCGCAGAAGAAACTTTTTGGCAAGGATTGGAATTTCATCTTGGCGTTCTCTGAGTGGGGGAATGTAGAGGTAACCAACATTTAGTCGATAAAACAAGTCTCGTCGAAATTGATTCTGTGAAACTGAATCCTCTAAGTTCTGATTAGTTGCACTAATTACTCTAGCCTCAAAAGGTATTTTTTGAAGACCCCCCACCTGAAAATATGTACGATCTTGTAAGACTCGTAACAACTTGGGCTGAAGCGCTAATGGGAGATCTCCAATTTCGTCAAAAAATAAACTGCCATCCTTTGCCAAAGACATTTTTCCTTTTTCACCAGAAGATTTTCCACCCGTGAAGGCTCCGGCTTCGTAGCCAAATAACTCGGATTCGAATAATTCTATACTGAAGCTAGCGCAATTTATATCCACAAAAGGTTTTGAGTTGCCTTCCTCTCCGAAATGTATCAAGCGCGCTAACATTTCTTTTCCAGTTCCTGTTTCACCTTCTATAAGTACTGGAATATTAGGATCCGAATGATAGATTTTACATCGTCGCACAAGTTCTTGCATGACTTTGGATGAGGCTTCAAAATCTTGTAGACCACTCATTGCTGCGAGATCTTTTCGAGTTGAAATTAACTCTGATTCCAACTGGATGGTTGCTTCAGCGACACTTTTTTTGAATTGAGTTGTAAGCCGTTGGTTTTCAACACGAAGTCTCTGTTTCTCTACAGCTTTATCTACGATGTGGGCTAGTTCTTCAACGTTGATTGGTTTCTGAAGATAATCATATGCGCCAGCTCTCAGGCTTGAAACTGCCGTTTCCATATCGCCGTGACCAGTATAAACAACAATATCCGAATCCTGACCCTCAGAAGATTTTTTAAGCACTTTGAGAAATTCAATTCCATCCATCCCAGGCATTCTAATATCGGTAATTACGAGAGGGTAGGATTGTTGCCTAAACATTCGGGTAGCCGTACCCGCATTGTCCGACTGTTGCACTTGATGGCCAAGTTCCTCTAGGAATTCAGCTACACTTTCACGGCTATTCTGTTCATCATCGACTAGAAGAATGCGCATATTTTAGGATACTTCTCCTGCGATGGGTAATTCAATAATGAAGATTGATCCGTCTAATTCAGGATTGAATAATTCAGATCGGTTATGAGCGGTTATTTTTCCATTCCATGCCATTACGGTGGTTCTCACAAGTGCCAGACCTAAGCCCATACCTTGATTTTTTTGATCGAGACTAAAAAATGGGTCAAATACTTTAGACGGTTGATCTCCGAGTCCTGGGCCATTATCTTCAATGCTTATTTCAACGATCTTCTGTGTTCTTTTTGCAGTTACTTTGACTATTCCGTTATGCTGTCCCTGAAGAGCGTTCGATGCATTACGTATTATATTTAGAAAAATTTGTTCCATGTAGATCGGATGAGCCATTACTGTAGGAAGATGATCTTCAATACTGTACTCCACACGAAGCTCATAATTCACAGGATCAGTTTTTAATATTTGTAAAGCTTTTTTTAGACAATCGACGAGATTTACAGTGCAGAGTTTCATCGCTTGTCCCTCTTGGTATATAGACCGAATTGAATTAACGATTTCGGTAATTCGATTGGCATGCTCAGCCACTTTCAAGAGCTTACGTCGTATATTCTCAGGGCTTTGTTTACGACCTTTCTGAAACCAAAACTCCATACCATCTATAGTGATTTTAAGTGCATTTAGTGGTTGTGAAATTTCATGCGCTATACCTGCAGCCATAGTACCTAGAGAGGCTATTTTTTCAACTTCAATTAGCTGATTTTGGATATTCTTTAGGTCCTCATAAGATTCTTGTAGTCGCTGGTTCTGGAGATTAATTTCGGCTTCATTGGCCAACCGTTCGGTAATATCACGCAATGAAATTACCCTCACATCCTTTTTTTCAGAACGCATTACCCTAATATTTATTTCCGCTGAAAGTAGTTCTGACTTACCAGTCAAAAGACAAGTTTCAAGGCTTTTATTATCTGGATTTTGGATATAGCTTTTAATCTCTGACTGATTACTCTTTTCGATAAAGCGCGTAAACTGTTGACCAAGTAATTCATAAGTGGGTACTGACAACAAATTCCCCAAACTTTGGTTACAATCTATTATTTTACCATCAAGAACAATCGCTACCGCTTCGTAAGTAAAGTCACAGAGAGTTCTGAATCTGTCCTCACTTTCACGAAGATGGTCTTCAATACGCCTGAAATCTGTAATGTCATTGAGATGTAGGAATAAATAGTCTGTTTTAGTAAAAATCGAGACTTCCAAAACTCTGCCCGCTACCTCTGTTGTAATGAAACATAGTTGCTCATCAATACACTTTGATTTTTTATTTAGTATGTCAGGAATTTTATGAAAAATTTGCTCAAAACTCTCCTCTAGTTTAGCTGAAATTAAAGAGTAATTACCTGAGATTGATTTGAGTTTATTTTTGTAAAAACCTAAATATAAATTTCTCCCCATTTCAATGAAATGATCAAATTCGTTTGACTGAAATAGATTCTTAATCGTCACAGTTACTCTTTCGTCAGATTTGGAGATGGATTCGATTCAAGCTGGATTTGATTTAGTTCAGCTAATTTTTGCTTAAGAGTATCTGCAATTATAGGTTTACTTATAAAATCATTCATTCCTGACTCTAAGCATTGCTTTCGGTCTTCTTTGCCGGCATTCGCCGTCATAGCGATTATTGGAAGATGATAATCCTCATTACTTGAAGCCTCCCATTTTCTGATCGCAATAGTTGCCTCGATTCCACTCATTTTGGGCATCATCATATCCATAAAAATAAGATCAAAAGAGATACCGGTTTTTATTAATTCCAAAGCAGACTCACCGTTGTCTACTAATGTCATTTTATGACCTAATTTGTGCAGTAATTTTTGCATAATACGTTGATTAATTGCATTATCCTCTGCAACTAGAATGTTGAGAATTTGCCTATTCTCGGTCTCTTCGGGATCCTTCTGTTTTTGAGCTGTACTTTTTATACTTTTTACAAGGCTTGAGTTTACTACTTGCGACAGCTGAAAAGGTATTAATGGTTTTCTTAGAATTATCGTTTGAGGTAAAGAATTCTTAATCTGATTTGATAGACTTTGATTTAATTGACTAGATAGATAGATACATTTGTAATTAGCGCTGTTAGCTTGATTAGCAAGAATATTTAGTTGGTCAGAATCACTATCAAATATTGATTCATCAAGTATTAGTAATGTATACGGTTTTTTTGCGTTATTAGCTTGATCTACTGATCGGATGATTCTTTCAAAAGACTGGCAGGATATTACTTTCGGTGCATTATAACGTTTATAGTATGACTTAATTAGTCCAGTTAATTCCGGATGATTACAGCCTATTAATATCTTAGCTTTACTGAGATTTAATTCTTTTTCATGTGTTGTTTTACTAGTTATTTTGAAGGGAAGTTGAAAGTGAAAAGTACTCCCCTTACCGTAGTCACTTTCAACCCAAATTTTGCCACCCATAAGATCGACAAGTTGTCGTGAAATGGTTGTACCTAAACCAGTACCTCCAAATTGTCTTGTAATTGAACCATCAGCTTGCGTAAAAGAGTCGAAAATATTCTCAAGGTCTTGCTGTGGTATCCCGACGCCTGTATCCCTGATCGAAAACTGCAGAATGACCTGTTTTTCGCTTTTCTCTAAACAAAATAATTTGTTCTCGATAAATCCATTTTCAGTAAACTTGACTGCATTTCCAAGAATATTTATTAATATCTGAGTCAAGCGACCAGGGTCACCAAGAATCAGCTTTGGAACTGCTGGATCTATATCAATGAGAAGTTCAAGTTTTTTTTCGTAAATCTTGAGTGCCAAAGATGAATATACGGATTTTAGAGTTTTAATTAAATTGAACTCAACTTCTTCAATTGATAACTTGCCGGCTTCAATTTTACTAAAATCTAATATATCGTTGATAATGTCCAATAGATTATAGGCGCTAGTTTTTACTAGCTCTAGATTTTCTCGCTTATCTAAATCTGATTCATTTTGTAGTGTTAAATCAGTCATGGCAATGATTCCATTCATGGGAGTGCGTATTTCATGACTCATCGTTGCGAGAAATTGGCTCTTAGCAACATTAGCCATCTCAGCTTTTCTTAAAGCAATTTGTAATTCCGTAGTCTTCTCAGCAACGCGATCCTCTAATTTAAGACTATAATCTTCCAGCTCTTGATTTTTTTGAATATTCTCTAGAGAGATTTCATGGAACTGCTGCCTTAAGTTCTGAATTTCATTGCGGCTGTGCTTCAGTCGAGTATTTAGATTTTCAAATTTTTTTTCGTCACTTAACCTTTTAATATGGAAGATAAGGTGCTGAGTGAAATTAGAGACTATTTTGTTTAATTGACTCTGCGAGATACCAAGGACGCCGCATAAAGAGATTATGTACCCTTGACAGCCATCATCATTATAAATGCCCAAGATCATTAAAATATTATGAGAAGTCCGGTTCTCCAAAAATAGAGTATTCGTCGCATTTACCTTTGAGAGATAGGCCTGATTATCAAAGTCAGAAAATGTTTGATTGGCTACCCTTTTCTCCAAAAGGTTACCAGATTTATCGTACAAAGCCTGGTTAAGCCAAAGAATGTCTTCACAAAAACGTTCACTTTCATTTAATAAATCGAGCTGTTCTATGAAATTTTGCTCGTCTTTCAGAAGTTCAAGTAAATTCATAACTATGGGTGATCCACCAAATTGATGAGATCACTTGCTTTTTCTAATTCGGCTGGTAATTCTTCGAGAATCACAGTCACATCAGTTTTAGTGAAATTTAGTTTATGAAGTACAAAATTAAACTCTCTTGAGATGATTTTTGAAGTTTGTGTAAAACCAAAACTCCGGGCATCACAAAGTATGCAAGCCATGTAAATTATGGAATTTAGAACTTGGCAAGCTACAGGAGCCATTTCGGGGCGGTGGTGATTAGAGCACGTTTGAATAAATTCTTCGGGTAATCCCCAACCTTTGACAACCTCTCGTGCTAAATCTTGATGGGTAAAACCCATGAGCTCTTCCTCGACGTTATGCAGTCCTTTATCCAGACAGTCAGGACTTTGTACACAAGCGGTAAAATGTTTATGTAAATACTGGTCCATCATTACGATCCCGATATCGTGCATTATTGCCGTAGAAAAAACGAAATCACCTACATCGAACTCAGTTCGTTGTGCGATTACATTAGCGGTTACTGCGACTCCAACCGAATGTCTCCATAGACCACTCCGGGTGTAATGACCAATGGGAGTATCTTGTTTAAATAGCTCACAAACAGAAGCACTTAATGCCACATCTCTAACTGATTTAAAGCCCATAAATACGATTGCTTTACGAATCTCTAACACCTTCTCACTCAGTCCAAAATGAGCGGAATTGACCATTTTTAGAAGTTTTGCAGTTAAGCCTGGATCACTTTTTATGACATCTTCGAGGTCACTTGCAGACGAATTTGTATCTGAAGTGATTTCGATAATTTTAAGAGCAATATGGGGTAATGTAGAGATGCCCTGAACTTTTCGAACAATATCTTCTAGGCGCGGAGCTGCCAGTTGGTGGGCATTCATGCGTTCATTATAGACGAACCAAAAATTTATATAAACTATTCAAAAAAGCATGCTCATTGAGCTTGGGGATTGAATGCTTGGTAAACAAAGAGAGTCTCATTACCCTCAAGCATATTTGGAATTGTTTTAATGAGCCTATAATTGCGTAAAATATGATGGAGTTTTATTTCTTTAATTTGCGAATTAGTTAGCAGTAGCCAGTCATAATTACTAGTCCTTAAATGCACTTTTAATGTGTTGTGGTTGAAAACTTTTTTTTGCGTAACGAATTCATCCGACCAGTTATTAAAGATGGATAAATGCCCAAGAATCTGCCGTACATCACATGAATCGAAGAAGTTACTTTGAACGTATGCATCTAATCCAAATACAGAACCTTTAATATTTAGCGATTGGAGTTGGACTATCTGACTGTGTTTGACGACCAAACGATTACTGAAGCGAGGAATTTGTATAAAAAAAACAAGTAAGGAAAGTATATAGAAGCTTTTTGGGGCTGAAATCAGATTCTGACATAGTAGGAGACTACAAGGTAATAACAAAAAACAGGAATATTCGTCTAATGGTCTACTTACAAGTAAATGAAATATAATATTTAGACATATGAGTGATAAAACTTTCATATTTTTAGATACGTAAGCCAGCAGTAGGAATGGGGACCACATGATACAACTTTTTAATAGGTAGGCTAATTTTCGATTAAATTGCATTCTCAATGGCTCTTGATAGCTATCAAGATAGTGTTGATTAAAAGAGTTTATTTCGGCAGTGAAATGTTGAATTGGTAAAAACCAGTGTTCCAAAAGCCCTGAATTGATTGCGGGGATAAGGCTGCACATAGCTAGGATAAATAGGAGCCAATGCCCGATTTTGCCTGGAGAAGGCATAAGAGTTAAAGTAGCCATAGCACTTATTCGGACTGATAGAATTAAGCCTATGAGGGATCCTGAAAACCACTTAAAGTTGCTATTTTGCATCCAGATAACAAGAAGTATGAGAAGTTGTAGAACACCGTAGCACTTCACAATACAGAGAAAGTATATTTGGTAGGGTTGGCAGAGTATAAGAATTGTAACCAATTTGTGATTTTCCTTATTTATAAGTCGCAATGTGATGAGGAGAGTGATAATCCATATGCTCATAGAGAAAAATCTCAGAAAGAGCGTGGGATGAATGGATTCGGGGCAAAAGTGTAGAACTTGCGCAAGTAGATAAACGTAATGAGGTGTGTGGGGGTAATGAAAATCGACAAAAGGATGAGCTCCAGATTGAATCCAAAGTGCTGCCAAGGTGTACCAACCACCATCATTAAATTTTCCGAATAAAATTATCAGGATGCCTAAAATAGAACTTATGCCAACCAAAAAATTCAGGGGCCACATAGTTTTTCAATAAGTTTTTTTTCAATAGAAGTGGGTTTTTTGAGACGTTTTGCAAACTCAACCAAGAGCGCATGAAACTCCTGATAAACTATAAGCTCATTTGGGAGGGAATTTTCTACCCATTTTTTCAGTTTTAGATAACTTATATTTGTCTCTATCCAACCTAATTTTTGGAACACTCGTCTCGTATAAGCATCAACTACGAATTGATTTTGAGAGAATGCATAGCAAAGTATGCTATCTGCAGTTTCTGGACCGATACCTTTGATACATAGCAATTCATCTCTAGAGGGAGCAGCCCATAGAGAATCTGTGATTCTTAACTTCGGAATTAGTTCACACGCGGACTTAATATAATTAAATTTTTGATTGTAGTAGCCGCAGACCTTTATACAAGACTTTGCGATATCGGGTTTTTCAACTATTTTTTGAGGATCAAGAAGACCATTCTCGTGTAATGAAAGTAAACCTCTTTCGACTTGTACCCAAGAAGTATTTTGAGTAAGTATCGCACCAATAATGATCTGAAATTGCTGCTTTTTATCTTTTGGAAAAGAGTAGTCACCTGGATGGTAGCCTTTGAGTACTCCGGACTTAGTAGGATTGGAGCCATCAATATCAATAAGGGGCCACCAACCTTGTTCTCCGTAGAGATCTAACAGGGTATTGTATAGCGATAAAATAGGGGGTTTCATTTTTATTCTTGAGATTGAAATTGACGCATTAACTTGACGATGACCTGATGCTCTAATTCATATCCATTCAGTAAAACTCTCCGGTCAGGACCTATTAGAATACCCCAGGGTGTACCACCTGTCCTGTAATCCTGCATGAATAAGGGGATTTTCTGTCCTAGCTGAGCTTGAGTGTGGCCCATAGGAATATCTAAATTATATTTTTCAGCAATTTTTTCAACTTTATCGAGCGTATTAATATGACCACCTTCAAAAGTTGTTTGTATGGCGAGAAATTTAATGTGTTCACTGTCTCCGAATTCGTTGATTAATCTTTGAAGTGTCGGGAAACCTTGTGAATGGCAGCCTGGGCACCAGAATTGCCAGCAGTAAATATATAATAATTTACCTGCATAATCTTTCATATCCGGTTTTTTCGTTATTGGATTACCTTGATTATCAACCCAATGTTCAACTCGCAACATTGGGGCTATTTTTCCTACGATTCCGGAGGTATGGATAGGGTTGATAAGAAGTATTATTAGGCACATGCGTACAACAACGTTAAACATTAAAATTCCTTGTAATTCAATTTCATAATGATTACACAAAATCATTTATTAGTTCGAACTTAACTTTTTTAATTAATGATGTTTGAGGTAAACAATTCCTATCTTTAACGTGTATTTTTCGTTCTCACAGTTAATTCGTTATCTTTTTCCCTGACAGTCTTTCAAGTTATTATTTTTCCTGTGTATCTTCTACTTTTTCTATGTTTAATTTTGACCATTTCTAGTGATGCTTATGAGCTTAAAGTCAGAGTAGTTGAAATGGAGAGCTTGGTGAGTTTTAGTTCAGGCTCTTCCGTTGAAAAGTGTTTTGTAAAAAAAGCTGAAGGTTGCACATTTAATGTTCCGGAAAAGGCTCCAGTGCATTTGAAAATTAGCGGACCTAATGGGATTGGCTTTCAGACATTAGTCAGTATTTTAGAGCCAAGTAATGCAACATTGTTTGTTCATTTAACAGCTAAACAACATTACTTTGTTTTAGATTCACAAGCAAAGGTTGGTGACTTACTCAATACCCGCCTTCTGTCAGGAATGATAATTCCTCAGTCAAGTGGAAAACTTAGGGAAAAGGTTTATTTCACTGACAAAGTTAAGAATTTCTGAATTATTCTCAGTGAAATTGCTTGATGAGGATGATGAAATTTATTTGATAATGATGAAGAGGGGCTTATTGGTGTCGAATTTTTTGAGTTCGATTTAACACTCAAGGGTGTCAAAACAAATTGCGCTTAGCCCTACTAAAGCTATTTTGAATCTATGATGAATAGATTACATTCACTTCAAAAAAGTTTTAAGATAATGTCACTATGTTAGTCTCTTTCTTCGTATTTTTTTCTTGAAAGAAAGTTGAAAGTTTCATGTTTTCGAATTTATGAATACAACAAGTTCCGGCTAGCTTCATTATCTGTGATGCATTTCGGAGGTCTTTATGGGTGTAGATATTACTTTAATATTCCAACTTAAATTTTTTGCATTAGTTAACATAATCTAGATTATATGTAGTGGTTAATAAATTTACTTTTTTCTGTAGGTAAGTACTTTAGTAGGATACATTTTTGTGAGAAGTCTAATTTTTTAGATTTAGTGGAACATATGTATAATTTAGCCTTTGTTGTGTCGGTATTATGTCGATTATTGTATTTAAGTGGTATACAACAAGGAGGATTGGTGAATATTAAACTTAGCAATCGTCAAAAAGATGTTTATGACTATATAAAGGCATACGTTAAGAAACATGAGTACTCCCCTCACGTTATCGAAATTAAAAAACATTTTGGTTATTCGGCGCATTCCACCGTCATACAGCATTTAAAAGCATTAGAAAAAAAAGGTTACATTAAAGTAGCTTACAAACAGAAGCGTGGTATTCATTTATTAGACGGCGATAAGCCCCTTAGAAATACTGTGTTACCACTAAGAGGAGTTATTCCTGCTGGAAACATGGTGGAATGTTTCGAGGACTATGAAGAAATCAGACTAGAGCATCAAGTTGTAAGAGATGTAGACAAAACTTACGCCCTTCAAATTAGAGGTGATTCGATGATTGATGAGCATATTCTTGATGGTGACCTAGTACTAATTGAGGAGCGTGATCACGCTCTGAATGGTCAAATTGTAGTAGCCAGTTACGAGGGTCAAATGACACTTAAAAAATATTATCACGAAGGTCGCCAAATTAGATTGCAGCCTGCCAACTCAACTATGGATCCAATTATTATAAAAGGTGAGGTAAATATTTTGGGTGTAATGGTGGGTTTAGTCCGTCGTTTAGTTTAAGTCTGGAAGAAAACGATTAAGGACTTATATCCCCTATTCAATCTATTGAATCTTGATTAAATATGTTATTCGACGAATTGTATTATTGAGTGTTTAGTTAACGAGAATTAATCCTCGCGATTTATCTTGAAATAATAACAATGTTGACCGTAATTTTTACTAAAAGGTAGGTACAGGAGTAGATACAGTAGGATGAGCAACTGTAATGGTGTAGTTAATGGTAGTGCAAGCATTGGATCAGGAGCAATCCAGAGATAGTAATAGATTGAACACAGACTGAAGAAGTGAAATTCTCGACGGTCCCTACTGAAAACCAAATATAAAGGTAAACTCATTAACAGATACCATGGGTTGTTTACAGGGCTAAAGAGAAAAAATAGCAAACTAACTCTAATGAAGGGTGATTGCTTAATCGGTTTAAGAAAAATCCACAATATTCCTGTTAATAGAAATGATAAGAATATCAACCGAGCCAGAAGATCTGGCTGTGAAATCCAATCGAATGATTGCATAAAGATTCTAAACCAAGTGTAGAGTCCATTGTTGAACTCCCACGTCGAGGCAAAATTTACCAGGCTATTCTCGCTGGCGAATCGATTCGGATAAGAGTACGCAGAAATACCTTCTAAAATGGTGTAAATTACAAAGAATCCAAATGTCACGTTACGTTTCATGAAGGGTACAAATACTAAAGCGAACCCCTTCAAGTGAACTGCCATAGCAAGTCCAACAGCACTTAATTTATACTTTTTATTGATCATTGCGCCGATTGCCACAAAGATTGCCAGTCCTATCCAAATATCATAGTGTTTATTTAAGTAAACTTCGATGATTGGCAAGGGGTGCAGCCACCATGCAAAAAGGGCCGGTCGTAGAATTTTACATGAGTAAGTCAGAACGAGAAGTACTAAAAGCTCACTAAAGAGAAAAAGATATCCAAGTTGCGCTGGGTTTTCAGCAAGTCTGAATGCTTGAATGACTAATGGAGGGTAAATTGCTGTCATCCAACCAAATCCTGTTTTCAGAATATAATTGTAGAGCTCTAAACGTTTGTGCCGAACTTCGTTAAAATTGTCGGTTAATATAAGATTTTTTAACCTCCATGGGGAAATAAGATATGGATTTAAGGATTTATCAATTAATCGAGCCTCAACTAGATAACGGTAGTAATCATCCTCATGGAAGCTATCAGAATGGATAGCCCAAAGGCGAAGACCTAAAAAAAAGACACTCAAGGTTATTAGAATTTTAGGACTGGGTTTTTGAGCATAAAGAAATGGTAACGAAGCCATGCTGAAACAGAGCGTTGCAACAAACCCGAGTTGGTAAAAAAAACTGTGCGAATTACCGTTTTCATTTAGAAAAATCAAACCTACCAAATTACAGAAAAAATAAAAAATCCAATAAAAGTTTTTCATGATTGGGGTATTGAGGATAGAACAAGATTTCGTTTTCTCATAAAGGTTTCTGAGTAAAAAGTACAAACGATGGATAGCCCGAGGTATTAAGATCTGTGATCCACGAGGCAAAGTTATCTTGCCCAATAATATTTATATTTGAAGTACGTTCAAAAATTGAAAATATATTGACAGTACAGTTTAGATTCTTACACTTGCGCGTTACTCCAAATTAACCGGCGGGGACGAAATGAAAAATATATGGACAAAACTTCTATTTGTGGCACTTACAGTAAACGCTTCTGCCATTGACTTTCAACAGGGTTACGAAAAGCTTTACTCAAGCGTGCAATTAAATAAGGTATCGATAGATATCACTCGCTATCTTGAGCCCGAGGAGACATACGAGGATGATAAGGGCAATACTTTTCTACGCTACAGTAAGCATGTGGAGGGTATCAAATTGTACGGTGAGGATAAGCTCGTAATCATTCCTCAAAAAGATATGTCAGGCCAAGGTATCAACGCATCGCAATCCTTGGGAGAAAACGACCTTGATTTCATGAGAGCGTTGGAGGGAAAAGATTTAGATTACAATTTAGAGCAATCAGAGGCTTTTACCATTGCTGTAAAAGACCTAAGGCAGAATAAAGCGCTCCTCCACGAAACTCTGCCAAGTCATCTAGCAAAAAGTGCTGAAATAGTGTTGTTTCGCACTGATGATTCATTTCGCTTGGTATGGCATTTGGTTTTACCAGGAATATACGATGGATTGAAAACTTCTTTCGAGTATTTCATCGATGCTCGTAACGGTGAAATCGTAGATTCTATACGAGTTTTGTATGATCTGACGGGTCAGGGGTACGACCTCACTGAAGGACAACTCCATGAATTTCCTGTCGAAGAACAGAACGGTAAAAAGATTCTCAAAGATAGTTTTCGCAAACTAAATGTTTACAATGGTAAACAAGGAACTTTTTCCGTAGACGCTGACGGTCTATGGGAAGATGAAGGAGAAACTCGTAAACAAAATCAAAAAGCTGAGGTAGAACTTTACCTGAATATGGCTCGCACCGTGGATTACTTTAAGAATAACCATGGATTTATATGGAAAAATGGTCAATCCACTGTAAATGCGACAGCTCACGTTCGTGAAAATTTTAATAATGCATACTACAGTTCCTGGTCTGGCGGTTTCTTTTTCGGTGATGGCTCAGGAACTGAGCAAGGATTTGATTATCTGACCAAGGGGTTGGATGTTGCAGCTCACGAATTTACTCATGGCGTCATAGATTCTTTATGTCCATTAACTTATAGCGGCGAGTCCGGAGCTTTGAATGAGCATATCGCCGATTTCTTTGGCGCTATGGTGGATGCTGATGAGTGGCAGATAGGAGACAATATAGCTGTAGGTAGCAATCCAGCCTTAAGAAATATGAAGGATCCTGTTCGTGGCCGCGGTGACTTAATAACTGAAGGAATGACCTATAATGAGTGGACTCAGATGCACAAGGATAATAATATCCGTTGGAAAATTTACCCAGATAGAGTTAGTAAAAAAATTATAGCAAATGGTTCCGGACAGGATAATGGAGGTGTTCATATCAACTCTTCGATTTTTAATAAGTTTGCTTACCTTGCCACTACTGGTGATGAGATTGAGGGCGAGGGTCTGGGCTACGAGCTGATGGCAAATTTATATATGCGCCTTCTAAGGGATAAATATCTTTCTCGTCGAGCATCTTTTCAACAATTTCGTAACAAATTCATGGCAGCAGCGGAAATTCATCTAGATAGTGATGCGAACAGAGAGGCTTATCTTCAAACTCTCGTAAATGCTTTTGCGAAGATCGATCTGTAATTCAAATATTTGAAGGACTCAATAAGGTTTTTCTAAGACCACCAAAATTTGGTGGTCTTTTTTTATTAATCTCTAAGAACCTGAACAAAAATTATATTACAAGTCTAAAAAGTCTCAATCTTGAAAATACAAGGAACAACAAACCTGATGTGTTCCGTGCTACTATCTGCTTGCGAAGACTGAGAAGACTCTCTTTTTGCAGGGGACCTGCTTAGGGGCTCAGGAAGACTGAGCGAGAAGAATTTAGAGCCACGGATGGCATAAAATAAGGAGAAATCTTATGAAAGGGTTTTTAACGCTTTCAATATTTTGCCTTGTATCTGTGGGAACTGTCTCAGCTTGGGATTCCTATTACAAGGCCCCACGTCATTTTCAGACCGGAAATTGGGTTTATTATCAGCCGGCCTTGACCGCTCGGTCGGCTCCTTTCAATTTTTATGAAAAGCCAAAGATCAAGACATCGCGATCTTGCTGTGACAACCAAAAGCGCCGTAGAGTTCGTAATTACAGTCGTCGGGTAGTTTATCGGCCCTATGATCGAAATTGTTGTAGAGATTATCGACGCCCCAGTCGTTCTAATTGTTGCTGGCATTAAAATCCACCTGGTTTCGGAGGAAATACTATGTATAAATTAATTCTTTTTATAACGTTATTACTTTTGTTGATTTTTCAGGCTGATGCTAATAGTCATCGTCATCTAAAATACACAAGTTGTTGTTCTGATCGTGGAGAACACAGATATGACAAGACATATCATCGCACGAGAACACCGAGCTTTAAGACCTGTCGCACGCACAATAATATAGTGAAGGAAATTAATGGTGGTACAGCTCGATATGTTGTGAATGGTACGTATAGGGTTTGTTCAGATCCTCAAAGACGCAGAGCTATCTCAGAAAATTATGGCTGGCATTGGACAAATACGAGACCTTATTATAAAAAAATTCCCATCTACCTTGAAGACCGACCTTCCCGCAGTCGATATGGCTATACAGAGGATGAGTATACGCACTCTCGTAGGCGTGCTCAGCGTTCGTATTATTACTGGTAGAAGGAGGAAACCATGAAAGCCTGGATGGCTGGCCTGGCTATGCTAGGTCTAACGGCAATGGATGCTGTTGCGAATGATTGTCGAAATTATCGTAATTGTGGACAGTATTCTCGAGAGCCGTATAAGGTTACATATGCCTACCCCAATGAGTGGTGGGGTTATGAGAAACGACTCGAAGGAGATAAAGTTGTCATTAAAACCCGTGAACTTGAGGATGGAGAGCAGTATCGTCAGCCGTTACCACCGGTAGACCAGTCAATTCAATTTAATATTGAAGATGACTTTGCTTTGGAGAATAGGGTACACACTTACACCACTACGGTGGAGGATGAACACGGTCGTGAACACATTTTGCGACTTCAATGGGCTTCATGGTTTGAAACCAAGTCGCGTCGTTCATTAATATTTAAGCGTAGACACTTTTATCAATACGTGAAAGTGACTCTTAATGATAAGCTGTTATTCCACATAAAGGATCGTGTAGATAAAGGTGTCTACGATTATGAGGATTTTTTTAGAGTTGGTCAGCGTAAATATCGTATTCTTGCAACTATGCAAACTCATTCAGAGAGATACTTCTTCGGAGCTTCTTTGGTGAATACTTATTAGGGTATATTTCTCTGGAGATTCGTGAAAAAGTCTCGAGAGAGATTTCCCGCTAGGGTAGGAACCTTTTGATTCGTAATGGAAGCAGTTGCTCTTTATATTTGCCTTTCATAGTTGAGACTTTCCATTCGGTACTGGAAAGCTCTGTCAGACTCTCTTTGGGAATGAGTATTTCCAGATTGATCGACTCACCTTTCCCTGGAAGTGTATTATAGAGTTCATCGCCAAAAACTTCTGTAAGTAAGTAACCTTTTGCGACCACTGGCTCCTCAGATTCTGGCAAATCGAACCTAGCAAGAACTGTTATACCCATATCTGTAGGATGCATCTCTACTAGACCTAAAAATTCGCAATCAACTAACTGAATTGATACGCCTGGTTTGTAGCGCTTGTAGTAAAGTAAAAATAAACCGAGATCAACGTAGTAATTACTTTTTTTTGGCGGAAACTTCATCCCTACTACCTGAACTGATTTGATCCAATCGATTATTTCGTGTAAGTTTCGACCTTCGGGGGCTGCGCTAATAGTGGAATGGTTGTTATCGTTGGCGCTCATTGTAATCTATCAATCTGGCTAGTAATTTTTTCAATAATATCATCTCCACAAAGACCTTCAGCCTCGCCTTCGAAATTAAGGATTATTCGGTGTCGAAATGTTGGAAAAATCATGGTCAAGAGATCCTCCTTACTGACATTTAATCTACCACCAAAATACGCTCTAGCTTTGGAGGCTAAGATAAGAGATTGTAAACCTCTGGGTCCAACTCCGTGACCTACATATTTACGAGCGATTTGGCTTGATTGAGGGGAATTTGGTTGTGTTGCTAAAATTAATTTACAGGCTAGTTCATTGAGATGGGATGCAATGGGTATGTCTCTTATATTTGATTGTATTTCCATAATTGTGGGTACATCCACTACAGGAAAAACTTCAGCTTTTACATTTGTTGTAGTTGTATCAACAATTTTCATTAGCACATCTAGCGGTGGCAGAGGAAGGTCAATCTTAAAGAGAAAACGATCGAGTTGAGCTTCGGGTAATTTGTATGTACCGTCCATTTCCAGTGGATTTTGAGTACCCATTACAAAAAAAGGTTTTTCCAAAGGATGGGACTTCCCTGCAACAGTTATAAAACCTTCTCCCATCGCCTCAAGAAGTGCCGATTGAGTTTTTGCAGTCGCACGATTGATTTCATCTGCAAGAATTAGATTGGCGAACAATGGTCCTTTGCGGAAACGAAAAACACGCTCTCCTGTATCAAGTTGATGAATAACTGTAGTACCAATAATATCGGCTGGCATTAAATCAGGGGTAAATTGAATTCTGTTGTAATTTATGTTGAGTATCTTGGCAAATGTTTTGACTAGCAATGTTTTACCAAGACCAGGAACACCTTCTAGTAGGATATGCCCTCCACAGAAGAAAGCGATTATTACTTGATCAAGCATTTGCTCATTGCCCATGATGACTTTGCTTATTTCTTTTTTTAAGCTTTCGTGAACTAGTTTAGGGTCTATCATTGAGTCTCATTTCAAAGAAGTATGCGGGCGTACTAAGATTTGTGAAGCCGAAAAATCAGTATATAGCAGGTCGTCAAATGTGTCTGATGTATAAGAACTGGCTAGGAAGCTCAGGGACTTTGCATCTATGCTAAGACTGATAGTGGTTTTTGCTATTTTTTCTCTCGAGATTTTTCTTATTCCATACAATCGAGTTTGATCCTGGACCTCGAAGGCATAAAGTAGATCTAGTGGTGCAATCCCATTGGTTTCAAAAGGTATGAAGGTTATCTGACTAGCAGTTTCTGATTGTAAAGCTTGATGAAAATCGAATTGATTATTGTGTAATTGTTCATAATACTCTAAAACACCATTACTCTTGGCGATTAGTAAGTCCGGCAAGCCATCTCCTGACATGTCTTGTATTATGCTAGCGTTGATTTGATTATTTGGATCTCCAATTATCTGGTTTAAATATAAAAAGTTACCACCAGAATTAATGTAAATTAAAACTGAAGTACTATTCGCGCTTTCGCTGACGGCTCCTGTAAAGATTAAATCGCTTCGCATATCCTGATTAATATCTACCGCATGAACTTTTGAAAACTTAAAAATAGTTTCAATTGTTAATGCGCAAGTGGAGAAGACAGTAGCATTTGCCTCTACACACTTCATGTTACCCAAGGTATCCCAGAATAAAAGATCATTCGTACTTGTAAGAGATCCTACGAATTGACCACTTACTAGGCTTCCGGAAAGTGCTGTGGTGGCAGTGCTCATAGCAATTGCATTCACACTTTGCTTGTAGTCATTGCTCCCTTTCGCAAGAGAGTACCGTAGTGGAGTAATCGGGCTAGTGGTTAGAAATACCAAATCCAGAATAGATTGATCACTCAAATTAATTGTTAGCGCTTTTGTGTAATTTGGAGTATCGAAGCTTTTTACATTGACTAAACTCGGTATACTTGAGTTGTGAAATTTTTCTAACAGAGTAGCTTTTGATTGGGTTTGAGATAAGCCTAGATAGTAATTATCGGCTAATTGAACGAGTTGATCAGGTGCCGTAATAGATTGAAGAAGTGTGGCACTCTCCAGTGCAAATTCCGACGTGGTTATTGGTGATATTAGACTACGAAATCCTTCAAAACTTGTCGTCGTGATTAATGTAGAAGTTATACTTTGATAAATTATGGATGATGTCGACATTCCTGCGAAGTTTGTTGCCACAGACTGAAAGGCTTTCATAAATTGACCTGGTGAAAGGAATGAATCTACACCAGAATTTCCAATTAGACCGTCCCAATCTCCGTCTAAGATATCGAGGTGAAAAAAGTTTACAGCGTCCATACTGTCTAACAGGCCATCAGTAGACTCTTGTGTACTCAACTGAGAAAAGGTTGCCAAATGTTTAGCCATTAAAAAGCTGTCGAACGGAACTGTTCCAGGTGAACTAGTTTTAATAGAGGAGAGAACGGGTTGTTTAAACTCTACCGATCCGAGATCTCTGAAGCCAAATAGTCTGTTGATAAATGCCTCGCTCTCCATAAATGATTGAATATTAAATTGATTAATGGAGTCGGTTGCTAAGAGGACTTTAAGAGTGGTGAATGGTGTAAGATAGATATTGGGTAAATCGTCAGATTGCTTTGACACGATAGCGCTTAATGGATACTGCGCTTTTTCTGTCGAAACTATATTACCGGTTAATTCGTCATCGTATATCCCCCCGATAGCTTCATATAGTAGGTAGCCTCGGTATTCCTTATCAATTTGGAGGGAAAAGCTACCCTCAGTACCAGTACGACTGCTATCGACTCGGTCCCTACGAATGAGAGGAGATCCTCTGAGTTCATAAACTTCAATTTTTGAGTTCTGCACTGGGCCCTTCACAACGAAACCAAGCTGCTCAACTTTATCTTTCTTTTTACTTCCACAGCCACAAAATATTAGAATTAGACAAATCAAAAAACAATAACGTACGTGCGGCCTCATAAAGGCGTATTATATAATATCCAGATTAAAAATTGACTATAAAAGCTGGGGTCAATTAGTTTTACTCTGTTAACAATCTTGGCACAACAGGCGATGGTTTTTTAACGATGAGACTTTCTCTTTATTTTCAGGCATTTCTATTATCATTATCTATTCTCTTCTTGAGTGGTTGTTTTTCAGATAGTAAACGGCACCCTTTGATGCCTCAAATTTTAAAGGCAGAGGATCATTTCCTTCGAATGGAGACATCGACTGCACTGGATATTTTGAAGCCTATGGAGAAGACTGACCTGGAAAGCCTTCCCGATAAATATTTTGACTTGAGGGTCAAGACTCATCTGAGGGCACTTCAATTTAAAGATGCATTGGACATTGTAATCACCTGGGAAAAACAGCGAAAAACTAAATTAATCGATAAGCGGCGTCATGTCTTGTTAAGTTTCCTACGTAACCGAGCGACTAGGCCTAATCATCAGATACAATTTGAGGCGGTAACGGCACTTGGTGATTTAGGAGATAAAAAAATGATGGGAGCCCTACAGGATATTTTTCCGAAGTCCAGCAATGTCGTTAAGCTGGCAATTGCCTTCACAATGGCCAAATTTGGAGACTGGGATAGAGCGGTTTCTTACCTAATTCAGCGTTCAAAATTTGCTACATCGAGAGAGCGTTTCCTTGCAAGTTTGAAATTAATTGAGCTAGATGATCTTAGATTAAAAGATCAATACTTGAAATTACTCAATGACTCTGAGGATGGAATTCGTGTTCTAGGTATGAATATTATAGCTAAAAACAAAATCTTTGAAGGTGTTGATAGAATCAAATACCTGAATAATAACTCTGCGAATTTATCCATGAGGTTACTTACGGCCCAGGCGTTAATGAGACTTG
>MDTD01151811.1_pt1 | contig 22788 bp, 22 predicted proteins | sample 811221 | NCBI WGS metagenome assembly MDTD01 (sample SAMN05326646, study PRJNA326480) | marine metagenome | isolation source: seawater | place: Pacific Ocean: South West | collected 2011 | reverse complement strand
GGGTAAGCGTGTTGATTATTCTGCTCGTAGTGTTATTACTCCTGATCCAAATATTCGGCTCGATGAATTAGGTGTACCTAAACAAATTGCAATGAATCTCACTTACCCTGAAATTGTAACACCATATAATATCACTCTTATGTATGAGTGTGTACAAAATGGACCAAATAAATATCCAGGTGCTAAAACAATTAAAAAAAAATCTGACGGCTCGATGATATCCTTAAAACACGTTGATACAAAAAGTATTCGTTTACAATATGGAGACATAATTAATCGTCACCTACGTGATGGTGATACTGTACTATTTAATCGACAGCCATCTTTACATCGAATGAGTATGATGGGTCATAAAGTAAGAGTTATGGACTACTCAACATTTAGATTAAATGTTAGTGTCACTTCACCCTATAATGCTGATTTTGATGGTGATGAAATGAACATGCATGTTCCACAATCAATACAAACCCATACTGAATTAAGTCTTTTACCAGCAGTACCATTTCATATTATTAGTCCAAGGGAAAATAAACCGGTAATTGGCATTGTTCAGGATACTCTTCTAGGTGTTAATCGTCTTACTAAAAATCTAGTTAAATATAACCATAAAGATTACATGAACACAGTTATGTGGAATAGTGTATTTAACGGTGAAATTAAAGATAAAGATCATTGGGATGGTCAAGATTTAATGTCTAGTATCCTTCCTAAAATTAATATTATGATGTCTAATAATTCATATGATGAACAGAATGAAAATGTATCTTCTGATAACTTTGTTAAAATTGAGAATGGTGAAATTAAACAAGGTATTCTTGATAAGGGTATTTTCACAAAAACTTCACGGGGTCTTGTCCATGTTATATTTAATGATTACGGACCACATGAAGCATCTAATTTCCTCAATAATACACAAAATATAGTCACAAATTATCTTCTTAAAACTGGTTTTAGTGTTGGAGTTAGTGATCTTATTGCTGACGAAGTTACACTTGACTATGTCTCTAGATCAATTGATGAACAGAAAAAAGAAGTATCAAATATTTTGCAACACGTACATCTCAATATATTTGAAAATCTAACTGGTAAAAAAAATTCTGAAGAATTTGAAAGTAAAATTATGAATACATTGAAAAAAGCAATTAAAAAAGGTGGTAATATTGGTTTAGAAAGTCTTGATAAAAATAACCGAATGGTTAATATGGTTCGTGCTGGTTCTAAGGGTTCTGAATTGAATATTGCGCAAATGGTTGCTTGTTTAGGTCAACAGGCTGTTGATGGAAAACGTATACCATATGGATTTACTGATAGGACTTTACCACATTATAGCAGATATGATGATACACCAGAAAGTCGTGGTTTTGTTGAAAGTTCATTTATGAAGGGTCTAACACCACAAGAGTTCTTCTTTCATGCGATGGGTGGTCGTGAAGGTCTTATTGATACTGCTGTTAAAACATCTGAAACAGGATATATTCAAAGAAAATTAATTAAAGCTATGGAAGATCTTCGCATTAATTATGATCTCACTGTACGTAATGCATCCAATGGTATTGTACAATTTATCTATGGTGAAGATGGTATGGATTCAATCAAAATTGAAAGCCAAATGCTTAAAATTAGTCAGTACAGTTACGCTGATTTTGTTTCTAAATTCAAGTTCAAAAATGATGAAATCTGGGAATCATTTCTTAACTCTTCTGCAATTAAGAATATGAAATCTACACAAAAATGGCAAGATAAATTAACTGCATTTTTCAAACAATTACTAGAAGATCAACATCAATATATTACCTACATATCTAAAAATAACCCTAGTGATGCTATATTCTATCCTATTAATCTTCAAAGATTAATACTTAATACTACCTCTTCTATGTCTATCTCTAATAAGTTAAAAACTGATCTTAACCCATGCTACTTAATTGACAAAGTTGATGAATTATGTGATCAACTATACATTACTAAGAGTGTTAAAGGAAATATGCTATTTAAAATCCTCCTAAGACATTATCTTAACCCTGTCTCTATTATAAAAGAAAAAAGAATTACTGTTGATGCTTTTAATTATATATGTCACAGTATCAAAGATACATTCTATAAATCTTTCTGTCAACCAGGTGAAATGGTTGGTGCTATTGCAGCACAGTCTATTGGTGAACCAGCAACACAAATGACTCTAAATACATTTCATTTTGCTGGTATTGGGGATAAATCAAATGTTACTAGGGGTGTACCTCGACTTAAGGAATTACTTCATATATCTAAAAATCCAAAAAATCCATCCCTAACTGTTTACCTCAAACCAGAATACTCCTTTGATAAAGAAAAAGCTCAAGAAATTTTACATGAATTAGAATTAACTACTCTTAAAGATATAACACACTCAACATCGATCTATTATGATCCAAGTGATTTTGATACTATTATTGAAGAAGATAAAGAACTTCTTAGCCTATACAACACATTTCAAGAAATTGATCCTGTATGTCATGATAATGATAGTAATTCTGATTGGGTCCTTCGAATAGAGTTGAACAGAAAAATTATGTTAGACAAAAAAATAACAATGCAGGATGTGTATTTCTGTATTGATAGTGTATATAATGAGGACATATCGTGTATATTTAGTGATGATAATGCTTCTAATTTGATATTTAGAATAAGGATAAATCATGATATATCCACTTCAAGTGAAAATGAAGACGATATAATATTACTAAGAACACTTGAAAGAAATTTGCTTGATAAAATTATATTAAAGGGTATTAATAATATAAATAAGGTTACTATGAGACAGGATAGAAATTATGGTGAAATAAATGAGAATAATCAGTATGTGAAAAAACCACAATGGGTTCTTGATACCGACGGTGTTAACCTTCAAGATGTACTTAATCATCCTATTGTTGATTACACAAAAACATTTTCAAATGATATATATGAAGTATATGATAATTTTGGAATAGAAGCTGCTCGGTATGCTTTATTCAAGGAAATCAATGACGTTATTCGTTTTGAAGGTGCATATGTTAATTATAGACACTTATCTCTTCTTGTTGACACAATGACATCAAGAGGTTCACTCATGTCTATTGATCGACATGGTATTAATAGAGGAGATATAGGACCATTAGCTAAATGTTCATTTGAAGAGACAACTGATCAATTATTAAAAGCATCAATCTTTGGTGAAGTTGACAAGGTTACCGGTGTATCCTCTAATATTATGATGGGTCAAGTTGCGCCATGTGGTACCGGCTACTGTAATATAGTAATTGATGAACCAAAACTTATTGAATTACTCAAAACTAGTAAACCATTACAGAAAGAAGAAGAAGTTTATGAAGATAGTGATTCAGATGATGAAGATGATGGCGATGATTACTGTAATGATGATATGTTACAATTCTCATTTAACCCAAATAATACTGAAAAAAATATATCCAACTTTAATACTCAAAGTTCCATAATTGTTTCAGAGTAAATTTATATAATATGTATTTTTTTTATCTAATATTAATTTATATATGGATAAAAATACTTCTAAAAATGTTAAAGTTACAAGAAAATATATATTTCTAACCCTGACTCTAAAACTAGAGAAATTAATATTTTATTTTAATATACATATTAAAATAAAATATTATTTTATATAAATGGATAAAAGCGATTTAATACAAAAAGTAAGAAATGATGTAATGACATGGTCAAATAATAGATTATTTTCGAAAGAACATTCTATTGCATCAAAGGTTTCAAAGGAAGAGAAACAATATGATCATATTTTGTACATTCCAAAAGAAAAAGGAGTACCTATTACCTTACCAGGTAAAGGTGTTGAAAGATTAGAATGGGAGTCAAATACATATTCTACAGGAAATATTGAATTATCTGACCATTGGTTAATTTACACAATGTTGAATATAGGAGGTGAAAATTTGACAGTTGGATCATTCAATATCCAAAATTTACTAGGACTTGATGAAGATTTTTACGAACGACAACATTTAGTTAATTATTTTAGTAGGGCTTCTCAAATGAAAATTGATATAATTGGGATACAAGAATTAGGTAAATCTCATAAAATAGGTGATACACAAAAAGAAGGTATTGATATTATTTCAGATATACTTGGTTTGTGTAATGCTAAATCAGATACTTGTGAATATAAATTATATTATGAAAATATACAAGGCAAAAACCCAACCACAACAGCAATAATATACAACTCAAAAAAATTGTCATTAACTGATGGAGAAACTAAAAAAAGAGAAGAAAGCGGAAAAAAATCGAAGGGTGCTACTCGTGCTAAAATTAGTTTTAAAGAAAAACCAGATATTTCTTTTTACTTTGTTAGTACACATTTAGTATCTAAAAAATCTTGTGAGTTATCAACAAAATTTATATTTACTAATGCTTTCAGTAAAATATGTAATGCGAAAGTCAGGAAACAAGAGTTAGAAAGATATATTTCTTGTTTAAATACAGATATTGATGTAATAATTGTTGGTGATTTTAACACTCAAAAAGTTGATGAAATTATTAAAGATGTCGCTATAACTTGTAAAACGGGAGAAAAGAATTTAGGTGGAAAAAGGATTACAACAAAAATGGATAAAAAAAAAAAATATAATTTATATATGAATAAAAAGACTTCTAAAAATGTAAAAGTTACAAGAAAATATAAAAAAAAAACTCTAAAAAAAAAACAAAATGGTGGTTTTATTTTTTCACCAAAACACGTTAGTAAATACATAAATAGTTATTATCCAAGAGGTGGTCAGTCTAATTTTCCATTAAGTGCATATGCAAAGAAAATGGCAGTAAAGTATTTAAATAATCAATCTGGTGGAAAGCATAAAAAAACATTAAATAAAAATTATATAATAAAACCTAAAACAAATAGAAAAGTTAGTGTGAATGGCATATTAGGCAAAAAAATTATAAAAACCTGTAAAAAATAACTTATAAATTTGATCGTATAAATGACATAATATATCTTACGCTATTTATATCATTCTTTTTTAAACATTCTTCTTGTAAGATTTCTAAATTTTTTCTAATCATTTTACTCTCACTTTCAAGTAATTGTATTTTTTTCTGTAATTCAATACTATACATTATTTATAGATATAGATAATTAACATTAATAAAATTAATTAATTAATTTTATTTCTATGTCCTATATATTAAAATGTTTTTACGGAGGCATATTGGTAGAGGAAGTATAGAATCTATGTTGAAAGTATGTCGCGTTAATAATTATGAAAAACTTATTGAAAATGTTATACCTAAAAATATTCATTCACCAATAGAATATTTTGTACATAATTCTGAAAACCAAGCTATTAGTGAAATGAGTACAATAATGAATAATAACAAAATTTATAAAAATTATATTGGTACTGGATATTATGACTGTATTACACCAACTGTTATTCAGAGAAATATATTAGAAAATCCTTTGTGGTACACGGCGTATACACCATATCAAGCAGAAATATCTCAAGGTCGTTTAGAGTCATTATATAATTATCAAAATATGATTTCCGAATTGACTGGTCTACCAGTATCAAATTCATCCCTATTAGATGAGGCAACTTCTGCAGCTGAAGCTGTGAATATGACAATCAATTATCATCGCGGAAAAAGAAAAAAAATACTAATATCAAAATCTTTACATCCCCAAAATATAGCAGTTATCAAAAATAGAGCAAAATACCAGAATATACAAATATGTATACAAAATGAATTTGAATTTAAATTGGATGAAAATATATCATCTATCGTTTTACAGTATCCAAATACATTTGGTACTATACATGATTATACTAATATTATAAGTGAATGTAAAAAAAAAGATATTAAAATAATTTTGATAACTGATTTGTTAGCACTTTGTTTATTAAAATCACCGAAAGAATTAAATGCAGATATATGTGTCGGTAATACACAAAGATTTGGTGTACCATTATTTAATGGAGGTCCACACGCTGCTTTTATTTCATGTGAAATGGATCTTGTTCGTTTTATGCCAGGAAGGATAATAAGTGACACGATTGATCGTAATAACAATAAAGCCTATAGGATGGTATTACAAACACGAGAACAACATATAAAAAAAGGAGCAGCAACTAGTAATATATGTACTGCACAAGCTTTACTAGCTAATATATCCAGTTTCTATGCATTATACCATGGTAAACATGGATTAATTGAAATTGCCAAAAAAATAAACAATAACGCCTATCGCCTAAATTCATCACTTTCTCAAAATGGTTTTAATGTACATAATTATTTTTTTGATACACTACATATTTCCTCTGAAAAGAATGATATCGATTTTTTCTATAAAAAAGCATTGGATAGCAAAATTAATTTACGAAGAATTGACGAAAATTGTATTGGAATATCTTTAGATGAAACAACTAGCGAAATAGATATTAACTTGTTGGCTGATATTTTTGATATTCGATTATTTGATTACAAGTGTAATAAATCAATACCTACAGAATTTTTACGTAATGATAGTTTTATGTTGGATGACATATATAGTAAATATAATACAGAAACTGAATTATTAAGATATATAACTTATCTACAAAATAAAGATTATTCTCTTGCACATGGAATGATACCCCTCGGGTCTTGTACAATGAAATTAAATGCAACTACGCAGCTTATTCCTCTTGGTTGGGATTCAATACAAAAAATACATCCACATGCACCTCATGATCAAACAAGAGGATATAAAATAATGATATCAGAATTAGATGATTTATTATGTAATATAACTGGTTTTGATAAAATATCCTTTCAACCAAATTCTGGTTCAAATGGAGAATATGCTGGATTAATAACTATTATTGAGTACCTAAATAGTATTAATCAGAGTAATAGGAAAATTTGTTTAATACCAAAATCAGCACATGGTACCAATTTTGCAAGCGCAAAAATGGCTGGACTCAAAATTAAAGAAATTAATTGTAATAAGTATGGAGAAATAGATATCGATGATTTAGATACATTAATAGAAAAATATAATAATGATATAGCTTGTTTAATGGTTACTTATCCATCTACTCATGGTGTATTTGAAGAAAATATACAAAGTATATGTGAAAAAATACATAATTCTGGTGGACAAGTTTATATGGATGGTGCAAATATGAACGCACAATGTGGTCTAACAAATCCAGTTATATGTGGTGCAGATGTATGTCATTTAAATTTACATAAAACTTTTGCCATACCTCACGGTGGTGGTGGACCAGGGGTTGGACCAATCGGTGTTAAAAAACATCTTATAGATTTTTTACCTTCAAATGACCTATCAAATAGAGTATCTGGTGCTCCATATGGAAGTGCATCAATTCTAACTATTTCTTATTTATACTTAAAATTACTTGGAAGTCATGGTGTTCGCGAATCAAGTTTAAGAGCCATACTAAATGCAAACTACATGATGTTTCGTCTTAATGAATATTTTGATATTTTATACAAAAATAAAAATGGCTATTGTGCCCATGAATTTATTATTGATTTAAGAAAATATAGAAAATATGGTATAACTGAAATGGATATAGCTAAAAGATTATTAGATTATTCTTTTCACTCACCAACTGTATCATGGCCTGTTCCTGGATCAATTATGATAGAACCAACAGAAAGTGAATCTCAGGAAGAACTAGATAGATTTATTAACGCAATGATTAATATTAAATCTGAGATAAATGATATTATTAATGGAAAGTACTCAAAAGAAGACAATATGTTAGTTAATAGTCCACATGATATAAGAGAAGTATTTAATGATTGGAACCACTCTTATAAAATTAAAGATGCTTTTAAACATTTTGATGGTAAATTTTACCCTTCAGTATCAAGAATTAACGATGTTTACGGTGATAAAAAATTTATAAATTCAATAAAAAATAATTAATTTTATATTTGCTATCACTATATACTCTTAATTTGGATGTTCCACATTCTGTAAATTTTTAATTACTTTCCCGTTCATATCATGTGTTAAACAATTCTTTCCATACCATGTATGTAATTCATTCATGTAATCATTCGGTACATTACACCTGATTTTATGAAATTTAACTCTTAAAAATGGTAATATTATTCGTTTGCGGTTTTTAGATGGATATCTACCAACATGCTCTGTTTTAATAAAAGCGTGATTTTTTCTTGGGTGTACTGCCATTATATCTATGAAAAGTCCATTTTTTTTTGATATCAATCTGGCATCTATGCCATTCAATCGATCAATTTTTTCACTATGAGCCGTTGGTACGACAAACCAAATATATTCATCTGTTTCAAAATTAGGATTATTTCTTAAATCTTTTGCCCAAACATGTAAATCTATATCATCATCCCATGGAATAATCCCATTATGACGAATCCCACCCAACAATGTACCATAAGCAAGCCAGTAGTCTCCTTTGTAAAAAGAATTAAATTTATAAAATAATTTATATAATTCATCAGTAATATTATCACATTTACCCTTGAAAAATCTCGGATCATAATGACCATTTATAGGATAAGGAAAATATCGTTTTTTCTCAATTTTAAATTTTGATGAAACAGGTGCTGGACTTCCAGGGGAAAACTTTGACATGTAATCATTTCCCCCTACATTAAAATTTTCATTGAAATAATTATACTTTAGTCCTAGACCCACTATTACCAAAACAATTATAACTATTGAGATAATTAAACTTTTTTTTTTATTCATCATAATATATACTAGTAAATATATTAATACTAATAAAAATATATTAATACTAATAAAAAATATATTAATACTAATAAAAAATATATTATCATGAATTAAAAGATGAAATATTATTTAAATTTTATGTGAAAAATTTTTTAAGTCTACTGGTTTATATTCTATACTTTTTAAAATTTTACCAGTAGTTTTATTAAATACTATATATTTATTTGTTTTATCATCTTTTCTATATGTTGGTGAATCATATGGTAATTCTCCTTTATTAAATTTTTCTACATACCAATTAACTGTTTTTTTTGCTAGTTCTTCTGTATCACACAATTTACTCATATTTGATTCATGTACAAGATCCATTGCTACGTCTAAATTTATACCAAAACTTGCCCCAGCACCATAAACAACATATAAAATATCTGCCAAAGCATCGATTGTTTCTGTCATATCCTTATTTTTAATTGCTTCTTTTAACTCATCTACTTCTTCAGTTATAAGAGAAAGACGTAGATCAACTAATTTTTTATCTTCATCAAATATATTATTTTGAACACTATTATGCAAAGTTACACCAAATGTTTTGTTAAATTCCACTACTTTTTCAAAATTAGACTTATTCATTATAAATAAAAAATGTATCTATTCCTTATATATAATTTAGTATATAAAATGTTATTAATTTATGACCTCCACCTTTTACCACAATTAAGACATGTAACAAAAATTGTCATCGGTTCATCAGCACTTCTTGTCTGCAGCTCATAATACGTACATTTTCTCTGCTTACATCTTGTACACTTAAATTGATCAGTAGCCCCTCCTTCATCAATCTCATAAAGAACTTTGTCTCTTTTATATTTTTCATCAATTAAATCATTCCAGTTTTCTGGGAACATAAAATTACTATCCATAAATGCTATTTCATGGGGTAAAAATTCTTCATTTTCTAACCTCTGAAGTAATCTACTGTTATGAATATAAGAATCTGGTTTTAGGTTTGCATAAACTGATCTAGCTTTATTTAAATATATCTTTTTAAATCTCGGATTTTCCCATTTCCTAATAATATTCCTCTTTTTTGAATCCTGAATAGTATAATTATATATTCCTTTTTCAATATTAATAGTTATATCTTCTTTGTCTACTATACCTTTTAATAAAACTAATATATTATCACGGATATCATTTTTTTCTTCTTCCATTTTAACTAATAAATTTAAAATTATTATTATTTCAAATTTATTCTTTATATTTTGATAATTTAAAATCACTGAATTAAAATGACCCAAATGTATTTTCGCCACTATATGTTAAATATAAAAATCCATCTGCATCTTTATGTTCTTCATATATATTTGTAATTAATGCGCTTGATGGTGGGAGGACACTTCTTACAAAAACAAAAATTGCTTTCTCTGAATCTAATTTTATACGTTTCCTTATAACATAAATAAATTGACCAACAGTCAAATCAGATGGTACTAAAAATTTATGTTTGTCAATTAATGGAACATTTTTGGAATTTGTATTTCTACTTACGATTATTGGTATTCTATCTGGATATTTTTCTCTTATTCTTGTTGACTCTATCTGTCTCTGCTCAAATGTATAATGCTTCTTGAATTCTGACATATATTATATATTATATATTTTTATAATATAATTTAAGTATTTTTACAACGTTAATTTAATATATAAAGTTTTATATATTTATTTATTAATTATGAAAAAAGCGGTATTATTATGTTGTAATGGTAATATAAAAACAACAGAAATACAATTTTCAAAAAACTGTACTAATAAACTATCAAAATGTATTAATGACGAGGAATACCTTAATATATTCATTAATAATCTATTGTATTCAGTATACAAAAAAAAAAATAACACTGTTAATATTATTTACAAATTAAATCACTCTGATTATCTTTTCTATTTTTTTGCATTATCTAAAGGATCTATAGTTAATAAACATCAACTTCCATTCGATTCAAATGATGAATATTATAGTGATATATTAGTTTTGAAATGTAGTAAAAAATTGTTGATTGACAATATAATCGATTTTAATGATAATGATTATGACAATATTTATGAATTATACTTGAATGGAGAATTATATAGTAATTCAGAAAATGAATCTAATTTAGAAAATAACAATGACATTTCTGAATCAGATAGTAGCCGTAATAATGATTATAAGTTAGGAGAAAATACAACAAATATTGCTAATTTAGATGAACTCGATTCAGAATTGGAAGAGGAAGAATACACCTATCATCAGAATTTGGCGTAAATGTCATCATTACAATCCCACCCATAAACTCCATTACTTATCTCACCTCCATTCATTATACTTTCATCTTTATATACCCAATTATCATTTTTGAAATATGATGTATTGTCTGCTGTATTACTTGATGTGTAGATACTTTGTTTTGATTGATTATCAATATCGGCTTCTTTTAAAACTTTTTCAGAATTTTCTTCATTAAGTGGATTTTTAAAATCATTTGATACTGTTTGAGAGAAATATTTATCTAAATTCTTTTTATTAGAATCCTCAGTAACTGTCGATACTTCACCTTTTTTATCTGATGTGTTTTCTTCTACATCATATAAATTCTCAGTATTTAATAAATCCATTAATTCTTTTTTCATTTCCTCTTGATCAACTGAATTTTCGTTTGTTACACTTTCTTTATTACTTTCTTTACTCTCACTTTCATTCACTTCTAATGGTAAATTAAATGATACTTTCCTATTATTTTTCCTCATTCTATTTTTATATAGTTGTTCCTTAACTAATATTACTTTTAATGAGTAATGTACAAAAAAAACAATTATTAATGAATAAATGATTACTTTAATTGTTTTGAAGTTCATGGAAATATTAATATATACATATATATTATTTTAAAAAATAATACAAATATTATTTCTAAATTTTAATTTTTCAAAAAAAAAAAATTGTACTATAGTATAAATGGATAAATTTACATCAAAAATTAAATTGTTTAAAAATGACCCAAGCGTTAAAAAAGTTTTAACTATCTTATATGATAGTAATGATATGCAAACATCACTCGCAGAATATTCTAAAACAATTCTTGCAGATAATAAAATAGATAAAAATGATATATTACCAATTGGACTTTTTATTATTGAATTTATGGATACCGTACCTGAAGTATACAATCATTTTACAGCTGAAAGTGCTGAAAAAATTTTAAAAGTTATAGTATGGGATTTACTTGAAAAAAATGACTTGTTAAAGAATTTAAATGCAACTGATATTGCTGCTCTTGAACAAAATTTAGATATGGTTATTAAATTAACTACTAATAAACTTATATCAAAATTTGTTGGTACTATTAAAAAACTTTTTAAAAAATGTTCATGCAAATAAATTTTATTACCTAATATAGTAAATTAATTATTTACTTTACTATATTCAATATAAATAAAAATATTAAAGAATAAAATTGATAATTTGTTAATAAAGTTAGTAAATATGAGTGATACAAATAAACAGAAAATTACTCAAATTAGAATAGGTAAAATATTATCTGAAAATATATTTGAATCGCGTTTAGAAAAAACACAAGTCATAGATTTGCTTAAAAAATTTAGATCAGATATACTATCATACAAAGTTAATCATGTAAAAAATTATTATGAAGAAAATACTGTCTTTGAAATTGATCAAAATAGTAATAAAAAAAACTATGTAAGTGATAACTCTTTCACTTATTCTGTAAAAAAAAATAACCTTGATTTACAAATAGCTAGTTTATCAGTAAATAAAGGAAATATAGAAATCCCAATTCATAAAGATTATGATTTTGAGCAATTACACCAACAAATAGAATTCAGTTTGAAAGATAATATTCAAATTAATGTAATTCAAACATTAGATACGGATGTATTCAGTGTTGTATTTATTTTAGATAAGCAAGAATTAGTTCAAGATATAGTTACCAAAATCTAACATATTACTGTGCCCCGTAACTTGTTTGCCACCAATTTGTTGCTAAATATGGTGGAGCTCCACTTACTTCTGCACATGATCTTGATGGTCCTTTATCTATTATTCCTCTCAATGTTGAGTATGGTATAGCATAATCAAAATATTTCATATCACCAACGTAACCACTGAAACCTCCAAATGCATTTACATAAAGATCACCAAAATTCTGTTTTGGTAAACTTGATAATATATGCCTCTTCTTTAAGTGTCCATTAATATATATGTCTAAGTATCTTTCTCTAACAGTTACACATAAATGCCACCATTTATTTATAAAAATACCATCAATATCAACATGTTCACCTGGATTTGAAAATGTGTTCATGTAAACACGTACTTTATTCTGTCTTGGATGTAACCATACACCTGGTGCTCTATTTGGCCAACTATTATCATTTCCCTTGTGGAATACATGTTTCCATTCACCATATTTGTAATTCCAGTCATCTATAAATAACCATGTTGAATAACTAAATTCTAAACCTTCATTTTCATTTCTTGATCTGTACAATATTATTGCATCATCATTGCTTGGGTCTTGTGGTATTACTTTTCTTTTTTTTGCTGATTTTGCTCCTTCTACTACATCAGCAATACCTTTTGACGAATCTTTCATTCTATAGAATATAGTCTTTATTAACTTAATTACAATAGATAATACAATAATAAGAATAAATGCTAAAATTACTTGACCTATTGGGCTTCCCCCAGTTAAAAACTCTTTAGCTTTTGCTGCGGATTCTGCTGCTTTTGCTTTTCCATCTCCTGCAAAATTTCCTGCTACATTTGCCATTTCTTTTCCAGTATCTGCCATTATATATTATTATAATATATAAATATATTATTTTATAATAATAAAAATTTATTTTTATAAATATTCATTATCATTAATAACCTAATTAATTATCTATTAATTATTTTAATTATTTATTTAAGAATCACCTCCACCAACATTACAGTCAACCTTAGGTCCACTCCATGCGAAAGATGGTGGGAATGGTCCATCTAAATATGTTTTATACATTTCATCTGAACCTACAGCTCTCTTAAAGTATTTGAATCTTGACATATATCCTTGGAATCCTCCCCATCTGTTTACTTCAATATTTCCTCCATTCAATTTTGGTACACCTGGTAATATGCAACTTCTTGCTAATTTTCCATTTACATATGTATCAACAGTTGTATTCCATAATACAAGACCAACATGTACCCATCTTTGTAATGGAATATTTGAAACATCACAGACAAAATCATCATTGAACATTTCACTGTTTCCATTTTGTTGCCATTTAATTGGATTCATTGTATTTCCTGGTGGTGCAGCGTAAACACTTGGATTTGATCCATAAGAGAATGTTTGTAATCTTACCATCAATTTGTTTTCTCTTGGATATAACCAGATACTTGGTGAAGCTTCACTACAATCGGGATCACCTCTGTAAAGTACACATTTAGCTTTTCCATATGAATAGTTCCAGTCACGTACAAATATCCAGAAACTATATGTAAATTCTGCTCCATCTGTTGGTAATGGTGCTTGATTTGCTGGTATTGTTAATTTTTTAGTTGCATTTTTTGGATTTTTGATAAGTAATGGTTCATTTTTTGATTTTTTGTAAAGTTTGTAGATGTATACTCCAACAAATCCCAAAACAATTACACCTACTATTAAACCTATCATACCCATTGGGTTTCCTCCCGATGCTGCTGCTAATTTCTCTTTCATATTTCCCATTGCACCTGATGCTGGTGCTCCGGGTGCTGGTGCTGCTGCTCCTGGTGCTTTTGGTGCTGGTGCTCCCGGTTCTGCTCCACCAAATAACTTAGATTTAGATACTCTCAATTTAGTTTTCATTTTATATATATATAAAATAAAGAAAAAAAATATTATTTATTTTCAATAATCAAACTTATTAATTTACTTTAATTATTAAATTAATATTTTATTAATATTTTATTTAATCATTATATATAATGGAAAAAAAATACTTAGCCATCCTTATGGTTGTTATTGTTATAATAATTATATGTATATATACTTTTATTTACATTAAAGCTAATTCAATATCTCCCCTAATTATTTCTAAAATTTATAGAGGTCGCAATTATACTAGCCCAACTACTAGACAAGTTAGTGAATCAACCCGTATTCACATTCATATATGGAATTTATTAATGTCACTATTTAATCAGTCACAAATAGAATTTATATCAACCTTAAGTAATGATGAACAAAAAAATGGATTAATTATTCCTTCAAAAAGAGGATCTGATCTCCCAGAGACTAAAAATTTAGAATTCACATATAGCTTCTGGCTTCGCGTTGAAAATGTTCCTAATAATTATTATTCAAATACTGATAATAACAATGACGGTCAACAAATACCAAATTATATTCTTAATCGGGATTACTCACCTTGTATTCAATATCTATTTGAGACTAATACTCTTCGCGTTAGTATGAAAATTGATAATGATAAAATCGCATCATACGATATTAAGGATGCACTTAAAATTCAAAATTGGAATCACATTTGTGTTATATTAGATAACCGAAATTTAGATATATTTATTAATGGTAAATTTTTAAGAAGTTTTATGTTACCTAATGTTCCTATTATTGATTCATCTACTAGACGTAATATTAAACTTTTTGAAAATGGCGGTACATTTGCTGAAATTACTAATATAAGGTACTTTAACCATAAAATATCAAATTATAGGGTTAAACGATTATACGGATCAAATAAATATACACCAACCCCTTTACCAAATACATTTTGGTGGACTACTTGATAAAATAGTATTTAAAAATTAAATAACATTATTATTGAATTACATGGAAGTTGCTCAAGACGCTGCTCGCTTAAGTTTTATATCTAATTTTAAAACTAATAATATGATTATTGACGTTATAATTTCTATGCTTATTGCAACAATGATCGGTAATGTATACACAATACGATATAAAATTATTGATTATCTTGATAAATTGTATTCTCTTCTTACTGGTAAGTATAAAAATGTTCATTTATGTTTTGACTGTACTGAATATTTATCAGCATATGGTGGTGGAAAAATTCGTATGAATGGTAGTGATACATTTAAAGCTCTCATGTTTTATCTCCGTGAAAATATTAAAAATAATAAAACATCCGGTCTTAAACATCTAAAAGAATTTAATATATCATCTGGTGATGATTATTTTGAACATGATAAAAATCACATTGATGAAAGTATTAAAGAAACACTATATATTGTTAATCAACAAGACGCTTTTTATATTAATTCACATGAAACAAAGGATTTATATTTTAAAATGACTAAATCTGAAACGGAAAACGACGATAAAAAAAAAGATCTCGGTAGAATGTGTACATATACACTTATCATTTCTTCTAAATCCAATGATCTTCAATATTTACAACAATTTGTTGATCAAATATGTGAAGATTATTATAATAAAATGGAGGCTAAAATTAATGGTAATTTGTATGTATTTTCTTATGAAGGTAGAGATGGTGATGGAAATATAAAATACACAACTTATCCATTCTATACAACATGTGGTATTGATAAAGTATATTTTAAAGATAAGGATAAGGTTTTATCTCAAATTAATTTCTTTAAAGATAATAAACAATGGTATGAAAAACAAGGTAAACCATATACATTAGGTATATGTACATATGGTCCTCCAGGATGTGGTAAAACTAGTTGGGAAAAATCTCTTGCAAAATATCTCGATCGGCATATGATCATTGTTGACTTTTCAAAAATTAAAAGTCAATCTGAGGCTGATGAAATATTTTTTGATGAAAAAATAAATGGTAAAATTATACCTTACGATAAACGTTTATATGTTTTTCCTGACTTTGATAGAATGTCAGACCTTGTATATGATGAAAAATATTCTAAAGATAATGAAATTAAAAATTTATTAAATGATTATCAATTATATACTAAAACAAATAATAAAGCTGAATTATCTCATGATAATGTTTCTGAAATTCTTAAATTTTTACAAGTTAATCTTGATTCCGAGTATACTCATTTACCTGGACCGAAAGACTCAAAACCAAACTCAGTTCCATTAAACCTATCAAAATTACTTAATATCTTTGATGGTGTTCCTGAAAGAACTGGTCAAATTATTATGATGAGTGCAAATCATCCAGAAAAAATTGATAGGGCTATATTAAGACCTGGACGTGTTGATATTCTAATTCATTTTGACCTTGCATTAAAAGATGACCTTGTTAACATGGTTAAAAATTACTTCTATAAAGATATATCTAAAATAGACAATTATGTAAAAAATAATGATATCTCTTCATTAGATAAAAAATGGACCCCTGCTGAAATTTTCCAAATATGTAGTAAGAATACCTCTTATTTGCAGACCTTTTCACAACTTATTTCTAAAAATAGAGTTAATAGTTTCCATTTTTCATGAATATTCTAATTTATTAATAATTAACAGTTTATTAAGAAATTATTTCTATTAAAATTATCTAAAGAAAATTTAGTATATAAATAAATATGCCAGGTGGTTTATTACAATTAGCAGCCTATGGTGCACAAAATCAATATCTAAATAGTAATCCACAGTTTACCTTTTTTAAATCAGTATATAGAAGGTATACAAACTTTTCTATGGAATTTATTCGTTTAAATCACGAAGGACCTAATGAACTTTCTGTGGATGTCTCATCTAAAATTACATTTAAGGTACAAAGAAATGGTGATCTTATATCACAATTATATTTTATATTCAATCTACCAGATATATATTCTCATTATGATCCAACAACTAAAATTCCTTATAAATTTCACTGGATTAAGAATATAGGTACAGAAATACTTAATAGTGTCAGTATTACTATTGGTGGTCAACAAATAGATATTCAATATGGTGAATGGCTAACTATTTGGAATGAATTAACATTGTCAAATGATAAAAAACATGGTTATAATGAAATGACTGCGAATTTAATGGAATATTATGCACCAGAAGACGTTGAAGGTACTCTTGGTATATATCCAACCTCTACTCTTGATCAAAATCTTGATTTAGACCCTGAGTCTTTAATTGCAAATGATTTTAATCCATATTTAAGACCACCATCAATTAGTAGTCGGCAAGTTTATGTTCCATTAAATTTCTGGTTCTGTAGAAACACTGGTCTTGCACTACCACTAATTGCCCTTCAATACCAGGAAGTTCAAATAAATATTGAGTTACGACCCATTATTGATCTTTATACAATTATTGAAACTGATCAAGATAATCCTAATTATTTACAAAGAGTTAAACCTAATCCATTAAGGAATGATCAAAATATCGCGAATTTTACTGTTAGTGGTGGTACCGAAGATAATACTACTATCAATAGGCAACAAGCTGGATCCATCGATACTGATGTAGAAATTAATTTTAAAGGATGGGGCTTTCAACCTTATCTTGATTGTAATTATATCTTCCTTGACAAAGAAGAACGTACTAAGTTTGCACAAATTTCACACGAATATCTTATAGAACAAACTTTTAGACAGGATTTCAAAGGTATTATCGGTAATAAAATACTTGAACTTAATCTTAATCGTCTTTCAAAACAAATTATATGGGTTACTAAAAGAAATGATATTGCTGCTCGAAATGATTGGAATAATTATACTAACTGGCTTGATCAAAATCAAAATCCTTCATCAACTGTTTATAAAAATTATTTCACTGCTGATCAATTACAAGAAATTGCTTCTAGTTTTATACCTACACGATCTACTAATAAATATTTTCAAAAAAATATCCTTAGAGAAGCTAGATTATTGTTTAATGGTATGGAAAGACAGAATTGGAGAAACTCCACTTTCTATAACTACCTTCAACCATATCAACACTCAAAATGTATACCTAAAACTGGTATTTACTTATATTCTTTTTCACATGAACTTGAAAAATATCAACCATCAGGTGCTTGTAATATGTCACGAATCAAACGTATACAATTAGATATCAGTACAAATGATATTATACCCAAAATTAGTGAAAATGAAAATCTTCAATACCAATATTTATTTGATGTCACTGTATATACTGTTAATTATAATGTTCTACGTATTATGGCTGGTATGGCTGGCACTGCTTTTAACAATTAATATTTCTTTTCGGTTAATAATAAATTATATTATAAAATTTATTATTAAAATGAAAATTCTTCTCTTTACACCTTTTAAAGTTGGTTCAACAACCCTGTTAAGAATTATTACTGATAATTTTAAATATGATCATGAATGGGAGCACGAACTTATATCTTCCAATAATTTCTCTAAATATGATAAAAATAATTATATTTTACGAGGACATAATATTAATCTAGATAAAATACCTAAAATGAATATTAAATTTGATATATGGTTCACACTTGTTCGAAATCCATATCAATTATATTTTTCAACATATTTTCAGAATATTGATACACCTGGATATAAATATTATTTAGGTGAACAATCTTTTATACAAAAAATGCATACAAATAGATTAGTTGATCACTTTACCTCATTTAAATGGGATGATTTTCCACAATGCAGTATTAACCATAATTTTAATTTAATAGAAAAATATACTGGAATTAATTTATGGAATCAATCATTTAATTCTGAAAAAAAATATCAAATATATCAAGGTAATGATTTCTGTAAAAAAATTGTTGTACTGGATATTTCTATTTTGAATAAACCATCACTGTTGAATGAAATGTTTTCAAAACTCAATTTTAAGAATAAAAAAAATGATTTCACTATATCATCCCATAATGAATCTAAAAATAAATGGTATGGACCATTATATAATGATATGAAAGCTAACCTTGATGCTCGTTATTTTATTAAATACTACCCATTTTATAAAAAAATAAATGATCAATTTATGAAAAAACCAAACAATAATATTATGACTATTGATAAATACAATAAATCTAATAATAAAGATATTATATCCCGTGAGTATAGATATAAATTTTTATAGTTTTTTACGTTTCTTTGTTTTCCTTTTAATATAACAACATACATATGATACTTTTCCTACACTTCCATAAATGTGGTGGTTCAACCATTAATAAATGTTTTAATCATTATATTAAATATAAACCTAATGTTAATGGTAATCCTTTTTTAGTTGATGACGAATATAATAAAAAATCTATTATCAAATTCTGGGAATATAAACCAGATAAAATTAATACATTTTTTCATAATATTATTGAAGATAAAATACAGTTTATAGCATGTGAATGGAACTGGTTTAAATATTCTGATATTCAACATATTAATTTTGACAAAATTAATCTTATTACATGTATTAGAGACCCATTTGAACGTTTTATATCTAATTATAACGCAAATGGAGGTAATACTATCTTTCAAACACCTGAAAAATATAATAACAAAATACTCTATTGGGAAAGAAGTTTCACAAATCAAAAATTTAAATTAAATACCAATAAATATAATTATTATGTTAAATTATTAAATGGTCTTGGTAATAAGCCTAACGCTAAAATAAATAAAACACATTTAGATAATGCTAAAAATATATTGTGTAAATTTAATACAATAATTATACTTGAAAAACCGGAAACATTTAAATTACTACAGGAATATGGTATTGCTGAAGTTGTGACAAGAAATAAAAGTAATAAACCTAAACCTATTATCACACAAGATTTTAAAGATCAATTTATTATTAACAACAAATATGACTATGAATTATATAATTTCGCTGCTAATTTATCTCTATCAAAATTGAAAAAATTGAATTATTAATACCTTTAACTAAACTACATAAATCACTTAAAGAGGATTAAATGGTCTGTTTGAAAAAATACATGCCTTTTTCATTATCCATATCCTAAATATATAATAATATGGCAAATATATCCAAGCAAATAATGCTGTTATCCCACCTACCATATATTTCCTCCATGTCTCTCTAACTCCATTACATTGTATTGCAATCGAACTTGACAATAAAGCAAAAAATATTATTGGAAATATAATCACACCATACATTAATAGTGAACTTGTTAAAAATTTTATTATATTTTTTACTGTTGGTTTTTCTGCCTCATTATTACTATGGTTACTCATCTAATATATACTAACAAATAAATTTATTTAAAATTATCTTTTATATACAAATTATGTCTGAATTAAATTATAATCAAATTACAGATAATAAGCAATTTATTACTAATAATAAATGCAAACAATATACAAATGTTTTCTTTTCTATTCATAGTGAAACATTTAATATATGGAGTCATTTTTTACCATTTATTGCTTCTTTTATTATATTGGTATATGATTATAATCACACTCATTATGTATTAAGTGATCTATCATTATTTACAACTATGATTACATTCTTATGTAGTACTATAGCACATTCTCTATATAAATATAATGAATCATATGAGTATATTATTTTCTTTATTGATCGTACAAGTATTTTAATTACAATTAATTGTATAGAACTATCAGTATTTAATTTTTGTTTTTATGATCACTATATATTTTTTGTTTCTTTTTCAGCAATTGCGTCCATTTCAAATTCTGTAATATGTGCATACTTATTTTTTAAAACATTTATAAAAAAAATCACTCTTATACATTTCCACTATATTATTATAGCTGTACCTAATATTATTATTGTACTCTTTTTCTCTATTACAGTTGCTGCCCTTAAAATGAATACTATATTTGATCATCCTGATGTTATTAATCCCTTTATCATTAATTCATGTATTATTTTATTTAGTGTCATATTTAATTTAATACTTGGATTTCCAGAAAATTATGCACATTGGTTTAAATTAAAACCTGAAAATTTTAATATTATTGGTCATAGTCATCATTGGTGGCATATATTCTCAACTATCTACCTTTTTTGGTTCTATTATCAAATCAAATATTGGTATCACTACTTCACTAACAATTTTTCATAATTATTTATTATAATTTATTTTTATTATACTATTTTATTTCTCAATACTTATTATATGACTTATAAAATAGCAATACCTACTTATAAAAGACAAGAAACTCTACAGAAAAAAACTCTCTCTACTCTTTTAAGGAATAATATTAATCCAAATAAAATATATCTATTTGTTGCAGATGAAGATGAAAAAAAAATTTACCTCTCAAATATACCAAGAAGTAACTATAACAAAATTATTGTCGGTGTAAAAGGTCTTCGAAATCAAAGGAATTTTATTCAACAATATTTTAATAACAATGAAAACATTGTTCAATTTGATGACGATATAAGCGATATTAAACAACTTACTGTACAAAATCCATCTCTCGGTAAAAAATCTCATAAACTAAAACCTATTTCTAATTTAAATCAATTCCTAGTTAATGCATTTAAACATTTGAAAAAAAATAATCTTTATTTGTTTGGTGTATATCCTGTTGATAATGCATATTTTATGCAAGACAAAGTTACAACTGATCTACGATTTATAGTTGGTCCTATGTGGGGTGTTATTAATAGAAAAGATAAAAAACTCTCCCTTTCTATTGATGAGAAAGAGGATGTCGAGAGAACATTATTACATTATAAAAAAGATAAAGGTGTTGTTCGATATAATAATATTACAATCCAAACAGCTTATTATTCTGAAAAAGGCGGTATGCAGTCTGAAAATAAAAATAGAACAAACGAAGCAATGAAATCTGCTAAACTTTTAGTTAAAAGATACCCAAATTACTGTAAATTATATCTTGGTAAAAAAAGTGGTCATCCTGAAGTTCGTTTAAAAGATAAAACATTATTAAAGACATTTAAAAAAAATTCCTATCATAATAAAACCAAAACCTTAAAAAATAAATTCTATTAATAACTTATTCGTTAAATCTTATTATAAATTACATGCGTAATTTATAACATGATTACTCTTGAAAAAAAAATTATATTTTTTATATTCTATGGCTTCCAACCGTG
>MDTD01008771.1_pt1 | contig 22788 bp, 19 predicted proteins | sample 811221 | NCBI WGS metagenome assembly MDTD01 (sample SAMN05326646, study PRJNA326480) | marine metagenome | isolation source: seawater | place: Pacific Ocean: South West | collected 2011 | reverse complement strand
TTGTTCCAAAACCAATGTGTTCAAATTCAGAATTTGAAAAATTAAAAAATTTAACACTTGAAAATAATTGTTTAAAATGTTCACTCTGTCTACTATCAACTATATAAAAATAGTAATCAGGTGATATATTATCTTCTCTATCTTTTACAGTTGCTAGGTCTGTTGTCATATATAGGTATGTACCATCGCTTTTTAAAACTAGTATGGGTGGTTCAAATTTTTCGGTTGATATAAGCGCACCATCATCTTCTTTTATTAGGTTTTTGTCTTTTAATGTTTGAATCATTTTGGGAATAATATCAATGACGCTACTTTCGCCATAAAATAAATCAAAATCATGGTTCATTTTTGACAATATAGTTTTTACATTATTAACAGTAACATCTGAGATTGTTTTCCAGTCTTTATATAAATCTTCATCTTTGTTATTTAATTTATGTAAGTTTCTATCAACTTTATTTTTAAAGTTTGTATCTAAGGATGATAAATTACTTGCTTCCGGGTATATTTTTTTTAAATCTTCTAAAGAGATATCGCTTACATTAATGCTATTTTCATAACAAAATGTTAATATTTGCGATATTGGGATGCCCCAGTCGCCCAAATGAATATCTGAGACGCATTCATTTTTAGAAATAGTATACATATTGTAAAGAGCTCTACCTATATTTAAAGGTCGCAGGTGTCCTACGTGCATACTTTTTCCAATATTGGGTCCACCGTAATCGAATAAGTATTTTTTTGGTTCCTCATCAACAATTGTTCTAATAAACTCTTCCTTGTTTTTTTGTAAAAAATTTAATACTTCATAAATATTCAAATTTAAGTTGATAAAACCTGAAGTATTTAATTCGTAGCTTTTTATAAATTTATTAGATTTAAATAAAATTGTTAGTTTTTGAAAAATCTCTTCTCTAGCACCTGGGTCTTTGATTCCTACTAAAGAAGGAGATTGAAAATGAACCCCATCTAACTTAGAAACATTTATTAGAAAATCTGTTTTGAGATCCTCTTTAATCTTTTCAACTTCAAATATTTCTTCAATCATTGGTAATTCATAGATATAATAGCCATTGTTACAATAATATATGAAAAATTCAAAATTTACATGAACTGTATGAATACGCCAGATCATAATTCAAAAAAAATTTTAATCGTATGCACTTCCCTAAATATGGGTGGTGCAGAAAATCAAGCCGTTTGGCTTGCAAACGCGTTTAATAAAAAAGGTTATAAAGTATTTTTCATTTCTTTAAAACAGAAAGGTATTTTAAACGACAAACTAGCCTCGGATATAGTTGTGAGGAATTTTAAAATTGCTAACTCTAGAAATAAAATTACAAAGTTAGTAAATATATTTTCCACATTCTTTCAAACAATTAAATTAATAAGAGAGAATCGAATTACAAAGATTGTATCTTTTCTATTTCATGCAAATTTATTTGTAAAAATCATTTCTATTTTTTCATTTTTTAAAATGGATCATATTGTTGCTGTACGAAATGATAGATTAAGTAAAAGAGATTCTAATTCAAGTAAAATTAGAAACTTAATTTTTAAAAAATTTGTAATTAATAAAAGTAAATATATAATATTTAACTCTCAAGCTGGGATTAAAAAGTTTAAATTAGATAAAAAATATAATCAAAAAGTTATTTTTAATGCACCTTTGAATTTACCTGAAATCAATCATGAAAAAAAAGATAAATTTATATATATTGGTAGACTCGATGAGTTGAAGAATACTCCTGAATTGTTAAAAGCTATTAATACTCTAAAAAATTCTGGAATTATCATAAATCTAGAAATTTATGGATCTGGTCCAGATTTACCTAAATTAAAACAGTATGTATCAAATAATAATTTAAAAAGTCAAATAGAATTTAAGGGTTTAAATTTACAAATTTCTAATCATATAAATAAATATAAGGCGCTTCTTTTAACTTCAACACATGAAGGCTTCCCTAATGTCATTATTGAGGCGATGAAATCAAAAACAATTTGTATTTCTACTAAAGTTGGAGATGTAGAATATTTGCTTAGTAACGAAAGAGGCATCCTAATCAATGGTTTTGATTCAGATAGCATATCTAAATCAATCGAATTATTTCTCAATCTTTCAAGTAATAAAATAGAAGAAATTCAAAATAAAGCTGAAAGCTTTGTGACATCTGAATTAAATGAGGAAATAATTTTTAATCAATGGAGAGAAGTTGTTTATCTGGATGTGTAAGCCTTAAATAAGAATTCCTGATTCCCAAATATTTTTATTTCTGTTCTAAAGTTTGTTAAATCTAAATTATTTATATATTTTTGTATATTTTGAGTGTTTGAATCGAAGCCTAATATTGCAAAATTTTCCTTATTTGTAATAGAAGTCTCTAACTTATTTAGATTATCTTCAGGAATACAGGAACTATAAGTTGTTTTAGAAAGCAGAATTATTTTTTCGTTTTTAGACCTATAGAGACATTTATTACTTTCAAACTTTAATTCTATGAAATCTTGACTAAAGAGAGCTACTTGAGGTATGGAGTAAAAAGAAATAAAAACCTTGTCGAATTTCTCGATATCAAGTTCATTTAAAATAAATTTAGTATTGTCTACTTGTTCATTCTGAGTATTTAAGTTAGCTAAGCTAACATAAACTGTAAACCCAATAGCTAAAGTAATGATAAAAACTTCTTTTTTACATGTTGCTAACAAACTATAAATTGAATAAAAGATTATTGGGAATAATATTATATCAGTCCTACCTCCACCCAGAGGGTAAATATTTAATAAATTAAATAAAAGGATTACAAATAAAGGAACTACGTTCAAAAAAAATAGATTTCTATTATTTTTGAATAATATTATCACCCCTGAAAATATCACTAAGAAAACAATATATAAATAACCTAAATCCAAAAAACTTCTTAAGAATAAAATTGAATTATAATAAAAACTCTCAATATCAAATATATTATTTGAATAGAAATCATTCCAGTAACTATTGAAGTTTATATTAGTAATTTTTAAAAAACTATTTAGTCCAAAAGGGATTAAAACAATTAAATATACAACATTTTTGTAATTTAAATTTTGTTTACGTAAGTGTTGAATAATTGGATAAATAAAATAAATAATTAATATATTGGAAAATATAAAGCAGCAAATTGTAAGCATTATTAGTTGTTTAAACGAATATTTTTTATTATCTAGAAAGAAAACAAGAGCAATCACAATTAAAAAATCGTAAACATATTGCTTAGGCCTAAAAGAATAATTAATAAATGTACTAGAAGTTAGGAAAATTATTTGAACAAGAAGTATGCTGATTGAATTATCATATTTTTTTGAAAGAATGTACCCGATAGTACAAAAAAGCGATATGAATATGAAGCTTAAAACTAGATATATATATTTTATACCAACAATAGATAAAACTATTTTTAGAACTATTGAAAAGCCTAAATGATGATCTGCGACTCTTATAAATGTAAGAGGATCAAAAATTGATACTTTAGAGATTAGCAATTCGTGAGCATCATCGTACCAAATATTCTGTTTGCTAAAAAATTGGAAGTTTTTTAAGTAAAAATATAAAAAAACAAAAATTTGGCAATATATCGCTTTTGTATGCTTCATAATTTATACATTAATAGTAAATCTTATGATGATTATCGAAACTTTTATTTACAAAATATTGTTCTAAGATAACTATTCTTAAACAGTAATGTTTTTTTCTAGCTATAAAAGATTGGTGTTAAAAGGCTTTGTAGGGGATATTTTTTCAACATTAATCTCTGTTTTGACTTCTTTATCAATAGTTAACTATCTTGATGACGCACTATATGGTAGTTATGTATACGGAGTTGCAATAGCAATGCCATTAATAACATTTACATCGATCAGTAGTGAGTTGATAATTTTATCCGATAACAAAACTTCAGCAAGAAAAGATATTCTATACTCTAGAATCTTATTAGCTTTTATTGCACTTCCAGTTTTATTTTTAATTTCATATCTTGATAAAACAAGTGCTATTCCATGGTTCTTACTTGCATCTATTTATTTTGTAAAATTGTTAGATAATATATCTAGGATTCTTTATTCGTATCTTTATCTTGAAGACAAAATTAGAAAAATAAATTTTTACAAAATATTTAATCAGTTATTTCTATTTTTTGGATTAGGAATCTTTTCAGTTATTACACAAAGTATTTCAATTGGTTTACTTATTACATTTTCCCTTAGAATTGCATTAATTTTATATCAGATATATGAAGTCAAGCATCTTCTTGACTTTAAATTTTCAAAACTTTTAACTTCCAAGTTAGAAAAATACCATTTTCTTCTTGGTGCCATACCATTTTTTCAAGTATTAAATTTGTCAATACCAAAAATAGTTTCGCAAAATTTGTTCGGTGTTAAATTTGTTGGAATAATAGGTGCTGTCGTTTTAGTGCCTTCTTTTTTAGAAGTAATTTCTACGTCAATAAATAAAACGATTCGCAATCGTTTAAGTAAGATGATTGATGACTCTATCAATATAAGCAAATTTCTTCAAAAAGTATTTTTCGTTTCTTTACTGCTGTCATTTTTTACCGGATTAACGTTATTAGTTTTTCAAAATTTTCTTGAATTATTTTTAAGTAATAAAGTCAACGGTCAAATTTACAATATATTATTGATATTAATTGGCATTCCATTCTTAATTTCATCTCATAATTATTATTTTATTCTTATAAAATTTAGAGAATTCAAAACATTATTAAAAATTCAAATTCTCCTTTCATTTGTTACATTAGTTTTGTCCTTAACTCTTATTAGCACTTACGAATTTTTCGGGTATGCACTGACTTATTTATTTTTTTCACTAATTTGCTATTTTGTTCTTAGGTATCAATCTCAAAAATATTTGTTAAATAATGAAAAAAAATAATTTTGCTATAAATATATTAACGTTTGTTCTCTTATTTTTATTTGTAGCTAACACAATTAAAAATTCAGATTTTTCATCAACAACATCTTTAGATGATAATCAATACTGGACATTAGGTACTCATCTGGCACTTACTGGTACTTATGGCGTAAATAAAGAAGATAGTCATCATTTGAGTAAAGATTTTACTCCACTGGAAAATAGAGGAATAAGAAGAGGAGAAGTCCTTTACCCGGCTTATCTTGCGACTATTATCAATGTAGTTTTGAATGAAATGGATAAATCGCAATTAACAAGTAATTGTATTTATAATATCAATACTAAAAACTGCAAACCACTCATAACTGCAGTGTATTTTGCAAATTTGATAATATTTATTAGTTTTTTAATGTTTCTAATCCTTTTTATATTTCAGGATAATTTCATTGGACTTTATAAGTTTTTAACAGTTGGAATTCTCATATTTGGATTTCCTACATACAGTAAAGATTCATTAACGTATGTTCTACTTTCCTTTTTTTGCTACTTTTATTTTTATAAAAAATATAAATTTGCATATTTAATACTTTCATTATTGCCATTAATTAATGCAGTGTTTTACTACTTTTTATATGTTTTTATGTCTATTGAATTAGTGAAAAAAATAAGAAGTAAAACATTTGAATACAAAGCATTATTAATAATAATAGTATTACTACCTTCGCTCTTATGGAGCTTCAGAAACTACAATAATTCAGATCAATTTACAATAGCTTCTCGAGGACCTCAATTACTTACAATTAGAGCAGAATTCTTGAATGAGTCTTTTGATAATTTAAAAGATTCTTATTTTTGGTATACGCCATCAAATATAATAACTAAAAATTTAAAACTAGCTGTGCTTGATAGATCAGAAACACTTTCAGAAACAAGAAGCTTATATGATCGTGGAGATAGCAAATGTATAGTATGTAAAAGATACTCATCAGATGGTTATGTACTAGGTCAATTGCAAAAAATTTATGGAGAAGATAACAAAGACCTTACAGAGATACTTTCTAAAAATAATTATTTAGATGTAAATAGAAGCATGTACTCAATATCAATTAATACAATTAAAGAAAATCCTTTAAAGCAATTATTTGTAACAAGTATTTTTGCTTACAGAGGGTTGTTTCCAGAATTTAGAAAAATAAGCTTCAACGATCTAAATTTATTAAATATTTCAATTGAAATTCTTTCTTCCTTTTTGAGGCTTACTTTCTTTCCTTTTCTGTTCTATAAGATTTTCAAATTCTTAAAATATAAAAAATTTGAAATTTTATATTATCCACTTTTCTCACTATTCATATTTTTATTTGCTTTTTATTCTTTTTTTACACATTTTATTCCAAGATATTCAGCGATGCTTGTTCCAGTTGCTGTATACATCTTTTTAATTACTTCATTCGAAAGAAAAATTAAAATCTAGACTTTATTTGTTAAAAAATAATAAATAAAAAATGGTATAAAAATTACAGAATACCTTGGAATAAAATGTGTCATTAAGGCGTAAAGAGAAAATAAAAAAATAAAAGAAAAATCTACCCCAGAAAAGAACCTTAAGGACTTCTTTGAATAGATACTTTTTATAATATAAAAAATGGGAATTATTCTAAAAAAGTCAAAAAAATAATTCAACACATCAAAGTTAGTATTTTTAAAAGTTTTTGAAATTGTCAGATTAATTTCTGGAAACAAACCTCTATATGTAAATAGCCCAACAGTTTTTAAATAACCAACTGGATTATTTTTAATTATGTCAAAAGCAGCATCTCGATATTCTTTATATGCAAACTCATACCCATTTTTATCAACTACTTCATCAAAGGTTTGAAATTCTGACGAAAGATTAACTTTCATTCTTTCAAAGACACGCCCTCTTTTTTCTGCCCCTTTGTTAGTAAGACCATTTGCATTAGATCTATCAAAAATTTCTGGAGTATTAGAAGTTTTAAGTTCAGTAAATGCATAATTTTTAATTGTATTAAAAATTACATTATCAGGTGTAAAGTATATTAGTCCTTCTACAAAATTTTTATTTGATATATCTACATATTCCGCTCTTATGCCTAAAGTTTCATTTCCTCTTGAAGTTATCTCAAAAGATCCTTCATTAATAAAGTTTCTAGTTGACCAAATAAAAGATGGCAACAGAACAAGAATAATTATAAATAAATAGCTTATGTTTGTATTTTTATGTCTAATGTTTAATAAATATTCTGAAATAAGGTAAAGAATCACCACATACAACAGAACTGAATTAAATAAAGGAATAATTGCCAAGATTGTAAATCTTAATTTAAAGTTTTTATTAAAAAATTTTAAATCAAAAAATGTTAGAAAAAAGAATAAAAGAAGTTGATAAACTAAGAAATCTCTATTGTAACTTGGTATAAATAAACAATAAAACCCAACTATAAGTATTAAATTTTTATAATCTAATTTATTTCTTAGTAAAAAACAAAGCATAATCGCGGTAGAAATCTTAAAAGACATCATTAAAAAATTAAATGCAACTGTTGATCCACCTAAAACTGTACAGAGGCCATCATTTATCCCAAGAACACAATCAGATTTTATAGATTCTAATTCGATTTTTGTGGTTGTCATTTTTATTACTAAATAAATTAAAAAAGTATATAATACTTCTCCTCTTCTTATGCCACTATTGTTAAGTGGGTTTGAATAAATAGAACCATCATCAGAACTTATATAGCCATAAGAACCTTCTTTAGCCATATGGGTTGCAAGTTGCCAATATGAATAATCATCACTACTTGATGGTCCTTGGTTTAAAACACCAACATTTTGATAAAATAAGAAAATTGAAAAAGAAATTAATATCAGTAAAGAAAGGATATTATTTTTGTTTATTTTCCACACGCTTATTTGATTGCTAAAAAGCCTTCGAATGGTATATATCGAAAAATAGGAAGTATGTCTACGAAACCTGCCCTTTTTAAAATATCTACATTTCCATTATGAGAAAAAGGCTCAAGCACTCCTTTTAAACTTCGCGTTTTATTAAAAATTTCTTCAGATTCGAACCCTTGTTCAATCTTAAATTCGTTATAAACACCTGTAACTATATCTTGAAATCTTGCATCAGGGGCTCTAGTTTTCTCAAAAAGTAAAAGCGCACCTCCCCAATTTAAATTTTTATATAAATTATTCACCAATGTTTGACGAGTTCTAGGTTTAATGAATTGTAAAGTATAATACATAATCATTAAGTCAGATTTTTCATAATTGTAATCCTCTATATCTTCACACAGAAAATTTACCTTTGAGTCAGGATTTTCTATCTTCGCCTGATTTGACATTTCTTGGATTACGTCAAGACCGTAAAGTGAAATATTTTGTTTGTTCTTATGTCTTTTTTCAATTTGGCAAATTAACTTACCTGTAGATGAACCTAGTTCATAGATTATTGAATCATCATGGACAAAATAATCTGATAAGTAACATATTAACTCATGACCTTCTTTGTAGAATGGAACTGATTTTTCAACATGATCAGAAAAGCTTTTTGAAACATTTCCTTCAAAAGTCCAAGATGCGTTTTGAGCATCTAAATTTTTGTCTACTTTATTCTTTTTCATATATTAAGTATTGCATCCAAAGGTAATTTTTTAATACATTTTGGAATTTATTAAAAAATTTATCATCTAAGTAAATACTTAACTTTAAGAGTGGCATAAATAAGAATCTTGGTTTTAAAGGAAAGTGTGCAAAATAAGGAAGTAGAAATCCAAAAAATTCTCTGTCAATTAATTTAAAATTTTGTGGTACCAGCTTTTCAATCTCACCCTTTCTAAAAAAGAACTGAGTTTCATCATATGATGGGTCAATAACCTTTCTTATGTTTCGCAGAGTGTTTATAAAAAAACCACCACGATGAGGTTCTACAATGATAAAGATTCCACCAACTTTCAATATATCATTAACATTGTGTACGGTTTGTTTTAAATCCGTCATATGATGAAGAACACCAAAGCTGTACACAGAATCAAACTTTTCTGATAAATCAAATTTTTCTTTAAGGTTTTTCTCATGAAAGGAAACATTTTCAAAATCAGAGAAAAATTTATTAGCATTTTCTATTTGTTTTTTTGATATATCAAATCCCTTATAAGAGGTGTAGTACTGATCCAGGTAATTCACAAGCGCTCCATTACCACACCCAAAATCCATCAAGTTCCCAAGGTTATCTATATTTTTTAACGGTATTGTTACAAACTTTTTTCTTGCTTGGGAGGTCACATTATTTAGATCTCTTTTTACTTTTGTATGAGCGTATGAATCATAATGTTTTTTTTGAATATCACTATTTTGTGGGTTATTAGTATCTTCTTCTTTAAACACAAAGTACCTTAAACTTGTAAACCTTACTAACCAGATTATTCCTGAACTGATTATATTAGTTACGAATTGATATGTATCAAATAGAGAAATAAAGAAATTGAATAAGAAGTAATCTGATATTGAAAATATAGTAGTGTGCAAAAAATATTTTTTTAAAGAAGACTCATTGTATGTTTTAAAATTATATCTAGAGTGTAAAAAATAACCTTGAAAAAATAAGTACATTAAAACAAATGCATAATATACAGAAGGATCTATTTTTAGTAAATCACCTAATATAAAAGTCAATACTATTTTTGTACTGAAATTTATTAAATTTACAAAAAGCGTAGATGGAACTTTTTTAAAAAAATTATCAGGAAAAATATTTGTCATAATTAATTTATAATTTTCTACTGAGATTTTACTTTTGTTCTGATGTAGTATTCAATGTTTCCAATACTTTTCAAAATTATAGCTGTAAGTAATAATTGAGAGCTTAACAAACCAAGTCCCAATATTAAGTTGACATTCATTAAAGGCTTTGGAGTAACTCCATTAAAGTAGTCAACTAATTGTGTTATAGAAGTGAATATTGTTATTCCAAAGGTTAAAAACGCTAAAGATCCCAAGCTTTTCATTGGATTTTTTGTTAACATAAGAATAACAATTTGCATTAAAGCTTTAAATGGATAGCTTAACTTAACAAAACTCTTCCCATGTTCTCTTATGTTGAAATTTATTGGTACTTGCTTAAATCTTAAAGCAGACAAATAGCTTGAATAAATAACTTGTTGTGTATAGTTATAATCTGAAAAAATTGTAACATTTGATAAAAATTTTAGATTTCCAGTGAACATTCCTGGTTGTGAATCTGTAATATTATATTTTGTAATTTTTGACATTAAAAAAGTAAAAAACTTATTTCCTACAAATCGAATTTTTGGCATCTTGTAAGTTATTTGTCCAGAAAACCTATCTCCAAAAACTAAATCAACTTCTTCATTTAAAATTGGTAAAATCATATCTTCTATATCCGTAATATCGTGTTGAAAATCTGCATCGATTTTTAGAACCATATCATACTTATTTTCTTCTGCATATTGCAGGCCTGACCTAACAGCAGCACCAATTCCTATGTTGTATCCATGTGAGATCAATTTAACGTTATTGATATGTTTTATTTTTTCTACACTTTTATCGGTACTTCCGTCATCAATCACAATTAAGTTATATTTATTAATAAACCCAAAAGAACTCAATAGTTTATTTAACTCTTCTAATAGCTTTGGTAAAGTTTTTTCTTCGTTAAATGTTGGTATGACAACCGCTAATTTATAATCTTCTTTCATTGAGATAATGATAGTTATTTTTTTTTGTTTATTTATTTTAAATTTCGGTTATTTAATTGAGATAACTATTAAATGAATAATTAAAGATTTTATAATTAAAAATATGAAAAAAAAAGTTTTAATTGTAGGCTCTGGACCCTCTTCTTTTGCCGCTTGCATTAGATTAATAGATGAAAATTATGAAATAAATTTAATTGATGGTAAGAAAAATATAGATTATAAAAATGATATTTGCATATTTTCAAATGAAGAGTCTATTGCAGAAAATAGACTAAAAAAATTTAGTAAAAAGAATCTTGATGACAACTTTTTAACTTTCAGCGATCCTTTACCCAGACCTTCTCTAATTTTTGGAGGGTATAGCAATATATGGGGAGGCGCTGTTAATCTTGTTGATGAAAAATCAAAGCATATATGGGGCGAAGCTTATAAAGACTTACAAAAATCATATCTAGAAATATCAAAATTTATAAATATTCATTCGAATGATATAAGATATTCTGATTACAATTCTGACAATTTTTCTATCTCTAAAAGAGAAGAGGAAGTCTTAGTACAGCTTAGAAAATCCAGAAATAAAAATTTTGAAATTAATTATTCTGCAGTAGCTTTAAATGAAAAGATAGATAAAGCAATTTGTAAAAATTGTAATGAGTATAAGTGGTCGTGTAGAGCTAATTCTTCATGGACTACGAGTAGATTGTTTTCTAATTTAATAAATGAAAAAAAAATAAATTATATAAAGAATGCAAAAGTTACAAAAGTCAGCGAAGATAAAATTGGGAATGTCAGCGTCACTATTATCGAAAATAACAAATCAATAGTTAAAACTTATGATAAAGTTTTTTTAGGTGCAGGGGCAATAGGAACTTCAAAAATTATTTTAAATTCTACTGAAAATATTCGTAAAATTGAATTAAAAACTAATGATCTTATATCAATACCTTATATCTGTTTTTCTAAGCCATTTGAAAAATTGCATAGTTTTGTAGATTTATATATACGATTTAAAACAATGGAAAAGCAATATTTTGGTCAACTATATGGCTTCTCAAATAGTTTATTCAAAATGTCTGAAGGAACAGTACCGCTTGTTCATAAATTAAAACAACTTGTTTATCCATTCTTAAAGTACTCTGGTGGAATCTTTTTATACCTAGATCAAAATACATCCTCATCTTTTATGATGACAAAGTCAAAAACCGATATTTATATTGATAGAGGAGTTAAACCTCTAATCTCAAAAAATATTTTGGCATACGCAAATCTGTTTTTTTATCTTCTCAAAGGTCGAATATTCTGTATTCCATTTTTTGGAACTTGGAGAAAATACGGCAATTCAAACCACTATGGTTCTCAATTTCCTATGAATCTAAGCAAAAAGAAGAACAGCGAATTTGATACAGATTACTTGGGGAGATTAAAATTTTTTAAAAATCTTCATATAATTGATAGCTCAGTATTGCCTATTTTAGAGCCAGGACCAATAACACTCACAGTTATGGCAAATTCATTTAGAATAGTCGATAGATTGTTTAATGATGCCAAGATATAAACTTTACGTATACCTAAAAGACTTTTTTAACATATTCATTTCATCTATTTTTTTATCAAAGAATAAAGAATTTAAAGAGTTAAATCACAATTTAAGATCTTATTTGAATGTAAAAAATGTTTTATTTCTAAATCAAGCAAGAATTGGGATTTTTTTAGCTGTAAAAGCAATTGTTTCAGAAACAAAAAAAAATGAAATAATACTATCTCCATATACAATTGCTGATGTAATAAATATGGTAATTTTAGCTGGAGGCAAGCCTGTTTTTGTGGATGTTAAATATAACACTTGCAATATTGATGAAAGTTTGGTTGAGTCAAAAATTACAGATAATACTTGTGGAATAATTGCGACACATCTGCACGGACTAATGTGTAATATGGACGAATTAAGTAAGATTGCAAAGAAAAACAAACTTTTTTTAATCGAGGATTCAGCACAAAGTTTTGGTGCCAAAGTTCAAGATAGGCATGCAGGAACAATTGGTGATATTGGAGTTTATAGTTTTGGCTTATACAAGAATTTAAGTTCTATTTATGGTGGAGCCATCGTAGTAAAAGACGAATTTATATTTACAAAAATAAAACAACTCAGTGAAAATTTTACTTCTTTTAAGTATTTTTGGTATTTTAAAAAAGTTATTAAAGGGATAATGATCAATATTGGCACATCAAGACTATTATTCAAAACCTTTGTAATTAACATAATCAAATTTGGATATTTTAACAATATTAAATCCATAAATAAATTTGTTGAAACTGAGCTTGACATATCAAGAAAAGTTGAGTTACCAGAAATATATCAAACAAATCCTTCTAAAATTCAAGCAAAATTGATTAATGAAAAAATTAAAAAAGTTGACAATGAAAATAATCTTAGAATTGAATTTGCAGAAATTTATAGGAATAAATTAAGAGATATAAAAAGTATTCAATTCAGTGATCCGTCAATTGATAAAAGCAATATTTATACCTACTTTCCGTTGATAGTTGAAAATATGAGCGAATTAAGAGACCACCTTATAAAAAACAACTTTGATGTAGGCCCTCAACATTATAAGAATACAGCAAGTCTAGATTCATTTAAAGATTTCTTTTTATCATGCCCAGTTTGTGATGAGGTATCAAAATCAGTATTACTTTTACCTACATACCCAAGGTACGGAAAAATAAATGTAACTAAATTAGCAAACAAAATTAAGGAATTTTACGAAAAGCTTGAATAAAAAAATACCCAAACTCAACAGTAAACAAATTTTCTTATATGAATATTTAAAAAAATTTAAATATTTTAATAACTTAGTTTATATATTTTTTATGAGTGTTTTCGTTTTCCTAACTCAATTTTATTCAATTGGTCAAGAGGTAATTAACTGGGATGAATCGACATACATTATTATGGGTAGAAGTTTTTATGATGGCAATCTTCCATATATTCAACTTTGGGATGGTAAGCCACCAATGCATCACATTATTCTAGGTTCTGCTTTCAAATTATTTGGTCCTGAATTTTTAATAGGAAGATTAACCGGAGATTTTTTAATTCTACTTTCATCTATTTGTGTTTATTTATTAGCAAGAAAAACGCTAAATCAATTTTCATCAATATTATCGAGTATTTTATATGTTACCTTTGTAAGTCTTGAGTTTGCTCAGCCGACAATGACAGAATACTCTTCTACTTTATTTATTTTATTTGCTTTGTTGGTATTTAATGAAAATTCAAAGACTAATATTTTTCTCTCTGGTATATTTATTTCTCTAGCTTTTTTTACGCGTACTAATACCGCTTTTGTTGCTGTTGCATTTTTTTTGTATCTTTTAAAAAAAAGAAAAGAATTAATGTTTTTAATATTTGGTGGATTAACCCCACTAATAATTTTTTCATTACTTTATTTAGCTAAAGGTGAATTTCTTAGATTTGTATATGCAATAATTCTTACGCCACTTGATAACACTTTATATAGACAAAATTTTATTACAATCTTATTGGATTCTTATAGAAGCATATTTATTGAAAATTCTTTTATACCCTTGCTTTTTCTAATTTTTCTCATTCTAACTTTAGTAATGTATATCCTTAGTCAAAACTTCAGAATGAAATTGATAATTGAGATTAAAAAATCAAAGTTATTGATAATCACTTTTTTATCTTTGTGTATCTCTATTCTTGTCGGGGGAAGATTTTATTATCATTATATAATTCAACTCTTTCCATTCTTTTCTATATTTACACTAGTTATATTTTCAAGCTTAAAAAAAAGCAAAACAATATCTTATATAGTTTTAATAACCATAATAATTATTAACTTTATTCCACTTGCTAACTCATCTATAAAAAATCTTATTAACTATAAAACAATTAATGAAAGTTATGTAGTAAAAGGTTTTAGTGATTCGATTGATGCATCTAAGTCACTCTTGGCATTAGATAATCATTTAATACATTTCTATTTAGAAAATAATTTATTAACTCCTGTTGTTCATCCAAATGTGGTCCCAAAAACTACTAAATATAAAACTCTTCTGGACTCACTTGTTTATCTTGGATATATAGAAGAAAATCAGTTTGAAAAAATATTAGATGATATACCTTATTATTTTTTCTGTGAAAAAAGTTGTATAGATTATGTAGACATTGATTATTTAGAAAAAAACTATAAACTAATCAAACAGTATTCAAAGATAAAATTGTATGAAAAAATTCAGAAATAAGTTTTCTATGATTTATTCTCAAAATTAAAACAAGCATAATGAGAGAATTGATAAGATTTATATAAATCTTTATCAAAACCTTTTGAAGCACAGTTTAGAAAATACAACTGTTCATTATAAATAGATTCTGAAGGGTCGATATTAATTGTTACTTCATTTGTTTCTATGAACGGTTTTGCAATATTTTGGATATTTTTTATAGATTTAAATTTTGTTTTTATAACCGTGCTATTTATTAAATCAACATCATATTCATAGTCCTTCGTCAAAATTTTTAAATCTCTTGTTTTTTTCTGGGATGCCCTGTTTGCGCCAAAATTTGCTAGTAGACCATCTACGCTGTAATTTGCTGAAACAAATTCTCCACTCTGCACAATATTCATATTATTAAAATCAACTAGTGGGTTATCTTGCAAATAATTAAATATATCTAAATCATGAATTAGGACGTCGAACAATACATTATCAAGTTCTCTTTTGCCATCGGGCTTTACTGAATTTCGAGTAGAAGAAAAAAAGATAATATCTTGTCTTTTGAGTTCTTTTTTTAAATAAGACACACATCCATGAAATCTTTCAACGAAACCAGCCATTACAAAAACATTTTTTGTTTTAGCGCTCTTGTAGATATTTTCAAAACGATCTTTACTCGTATCAATTGGTTTTTCAATCAAATGGGGAATCCCTTCTTCAATTAATCTCAAAGAAATTTCATAATGGTAGTTTGTTGGAGTAGCAACTATCGCACAATCTATTTTTTTTTCTAGTAAAAAACTCCTGTCCAAACTTCCACATTCAACACCTTCAGAAAGAAAAGAAGTAACTTTCTTGGAATCAATATCGAAAATATATATATTTAAATTATTAAACTTTTTTAAATTTCTGAGATGGATCTGACCAATATTACCCATTCCTACTAAAAGAATATTTTTAACTTTCATACTAAAAACTATTAATTGCTTCCGCTATTTTTTCCTTTTCTAAAGTAGTCATAAAAGGAAAAAATGGTATTGATATAATATTTTTTGCAGCTTTATTAGTATTTGTTAAATCTTTAAATTTGTAGCTATATTTCTGCATTACTTTTTGTTTATGAATTGGCTTTCCATAATAAATGTTAGTTGCAATACCTTTTGCTTCTAAATGCTTCTTAAATTCTTTTCTATTTGTTCTAATAATTAGAGAGTAATAATTTAGTATCTCTTCATTGTCCTTTTCTGGTTTTATAATTTTATCATTATCGATGTTTTCACTATAAAATTTGAACAAGGTGTTTCGTTCATCTTTAATTTTACTAAATATTTTTAATTTCTTATTTAAAACAAATGAGTTTAACGAATCTAATCTTGAATTAACTCCATTAACTTCATGATTATAAGCTGAAGACTGTCCATGATTTTTAATTTTTTTCAGTAAAGAATACATCTTAAAATTTTCTGTAACAATACAGCCTCCATCACCTATCCCCCCTAAAGTTTTGCTGGGAAAAAACGAATAAGCACCTAAATCACCAAAAGTTCCAAGATTTTTATTATTATATTTGCTTCCAAATGATTGAGCACAATCTTCAATAATATATATGTTGTTTTCTTTACAAAATTTTATAATATTCTCATCAATAGACTTTCTACCAAATAGGTGAACAGGTATAAAAGCTCTAGTTTTTGATGAAAAGTTTTCATAAAAAGAATTTTTATCAACAGTAAAAGATTTCAAATCTATGTCAACAAAAACAGGCTTGAGTCCAAAATGAAGAACACACTCAACTGTTGCGATAAACGTAAAAGAAGGCAGGATTACTTCGTCTCCTTTTTTTAATCCCAAGACTGCAATAGATAAAATTAAAGAATCAGTACCTGAATTTGTAGTAATGGTGTACTTTGAATTTAAAAATTTTTTTATATTGTTTTCAAATTTCTCCACATTCGGTCCACCTACAAATATTCCTTTATCTATTTCTTTATTAAATATTTTTTTGAATTCTTTGATGTGAGATAATTCCCTTACAGGATCTGCAACAGGAATACTTCTATTTTTCATAAGTAAATATTAGTCAAATTTTCATTTCTACTAAAAAATAAATAATTTATATATCTTTAAAGTAATTAAATCTGAATTTCAGCATTTCTACTAAAGAATTAAAGGAATCAGTAATTACATTCACGGTTGATTTATTTAACTCAATATCGTAAAGAGATATCGGAATTTCAGAAATTTTATAATTTCTTTTTTGTAAGATTATTAACAGCTCAGTATTAGAAAAAAATCCACTTGATTTTATTTCCACATCATTTATTGATACATTTTTCAAATTAATTAATGTTGAACCCTGAGTATCACTAATTTTAAGTCCAAAAAGAAATCTAACCAAAGTATTAAAAATCTTGGAAGTGATAATTCTTTTATAACTTCTTTCAATCTTAGAATCAATATGCGACTTTGAACCAACACAAACATCAAAATCTTTCTTTTTTTCTGTTACATAATTTATATCTGAGAATCCAAATGGTAAATCAGCACCTGTTATTATCAAAATTCCTTCATCAGTTCCACCTATACTTTTAAGGCCCTTACTCAATGCATTTCCAAATCCTTTATCACTATTTAGAAGAAGAAAGTCACTCTTATTTTGGATTAAATTTTTACATACCGAATAAGAATTATCTGTAGACCCATTTTCTATAAATATTATTTTTTTACAGGTTAGGGTATTTAGCTTATTTACTACTTCACTAAGAATTTCTGATTTATTGTATAAAGGAATTATGTAAATTAAATTAGTATTTTCCAAAATTTAAATCCATGCTTATAAATTCCTAATATCAAATATAGAGAAAATTGTTCAAATTTTATCTTATATTTTTTATTTCATTTAATTTCTAATCTAGTTGATAAATTCGTGATTAAAAATAATAAAATTAAAAACTTATTTCGATTATCAAACAATTATAATTTATTTTTATGAACATTGTTGTAATAGGCAATAAACGTAACTCTTATACTTTCAAAATTTTAAATGAGTTGATTAAAGCAAACATAAAAGTTAAATGCTTGATAGAAATTTCTCAAAAGAAAAATTACAATTTTATTTTATTTAAAAAGGTTTCTCAAAAAATTGGTTTTATTGGAGCTGTGATCTCTTCATTTTTAAGAATAAAGCATAAAATTCAAGATCAATCATTTAATCAAGTAGTAAAAAGTTTAAACTTTGATCTTAATAAAATACAAAAATACTCTATTAAAGGTTCAAATTCGAAAGATATGGAAAATTTAATCTCATCACTAGATGTAGATTTATTAGTTATTGGACATACTGGAATATTGAAGCAAAATATACTTGAAATTCCTAAAATTGGAACATTAAATAGTCATCCAGGCATTTTGCCATACTATAAAGGCTTAGACAGTATATATTGGGCATGTTTCAATAAAGACTTCTCTAATATAGGCACTACTGTTCATTTCGTTGATAAAGGAATCGACACAGGAGATATTGTTGTTAGAAAATTTTTAGATATTAATCCTTTAAACAAGAACCTACTCCAGACCCGTAAAGACTTGATAAATTTTTCTTCTACTGTTATGAAAGATGCAGTTTTAAAAATTATTGAATCAAAAAATAAAGAAAATATTGAAGTTTTAAAAAATGAGAGTGGAAGTTACTATAGCAAAATTCCATTTTCGAAGTACAGATTAGCAAAACAATATTTCAAAAAAAGATAGATTAATGAAAAAACTTTCAATTCCATCACTCAATAAATATATTTCAATATTTTTGATATTAATTTTTTTATTTGTTTTCAAAATGTCAGACATTTATGGGTTGAGTCATTTTTCTCAAGAAGAAGCAAATTTTATCGAACAGAATTTTTCAATGTCAATCCCAAATATCAACAACTGTAATTTAGACTATTACAATCTAAAAAATCATATTGACGATGGAAATTTTAAGAAAGTAAGATATAGAAAAATAATTACAGATGATGAAAATTGTTTTGGTAAAGTTTTGTATTCAGGACAAGTTCCAGGAACACAATTTAGTGAATTGGACTCAGAAACATATATTGAATTTGGAGTAAATCAAAAAATAGGATATCCATTGTGGTTATTTGAAAGACAGTTTGTTATTTTTTTATTATTAATTCTTTTTGTTTTGATTTTGCAGCTTATTAATAAAACTAGAAATTATTATTTAATTATTTTGATAGTAATCACTATTTTTTCTATTTTATCATTTTCAAAACAAAATATGTTCATTAATTCTGCAAAACAGTATTTTCCAAATGAGAATACAAAAAATATTTCCATAATGATTAATTGGTTTTCAAACAATGATTGATATTTTATACTTATCAATTTTATTTTTAACCCCAGGACTTCTTGCATCTTCGATTCTAAAATTGAAAAATCAATATTTACTTACATCTAGTCTTGCAGTATTTTTCTGGGGATTTAGCTCGGTAATTTTACAACTTAATTATTTAATTAATAACAAAATTGGAAATTATATTATTTTTTTAGTATTAATTGTTTGGCTGATAATTTCTAAGGATTTTAAAAATTTAATTTATAATATTTCTTTTTTAGTGATCTTAGAATCTGTTAATAATTATTTTGGCATTCTACACATTGTTTCAACTGCAGAATTCTCACTACAATCTGCAATAGCAAATTTGTCATTGTTCAGCACAAATAGTAATGATCCTTCGATACAGGTTGCTTTTTTAAAGTTTTTTAATTTAGATTACATCTTGCTAACTATTCCACAGCTCGTTGGTTTTTCATTGATGATTTTTAACATTAATTCAATTATTAAAATTTCAAATTTACCAAAATATTTTATAATTTTTTCTGCTCCTACTTTTACAATATTTTGTGTTTTATTGGAAGTACTAACAGTTAGGTCTCATTTTTTTTCTTCTCAAATTTTAGGATTTTTGGTAATTGAATGCCTTAAGCCAGCAGAATATAGACTAAAAAATAACGTATATTTAGTTTTTGTATGTTTGTTTTTATCTTCAAGATTGGAGAATATATTTATATATTTTCCAATGATCTTTATTCTTTTAAATTTTTATTACGAAAAAGTAAATCTTAAAAGCCAAAAAGGCTTTGCATTGTTCATTTCAACAACTACACCTTTATTTATAAACTTTTATGGATATAGTTCAGGAGAAGACCTCAGATCAAATGTTTTATATATTTTTGCTTTAGTTGTATTTTTAAATCTATGCTTAAATTTTAAAGACACAACTTTTTTTAAATTTATTTTTAAAAACTTAAATTTGTTATATTTAATTTCACTTTTATTAATGTCTGTATATTTATATGAAATTTATAATCTAAAAGCTATAAACTCCTGGCTGCTTATATCAAATCACCTTTTAGATACTCACAGAGGGTGGGTAGTTGTAACTTGCTACTTTATAATTTCAGTCATTTATCTGTTGGGTGCAAGTAGTAAATATTTCAATCAGAAACTATTTACTAATTTCTTGTTAACATTTTTTCTAATTGTAATTAGTGCCCCTTTACAACACAGTGTTTACGGTAGAGATCAATGGGCAAATGGCATAACTGATGGTTTAGCAATATACAATCCATACGATGAATCACAAACAAGATCGTTCCTTCAATTGTTACTTTCAATAATTCCTATAACTTTACTTCTAATAAAAGATAAGAAACATAAAATTTTATAGTTAATATTTATCAAAACAACTAAGGTTTTTAATTTTTTAATTCTGTATAAACCCAGTCAAATTTTAAGTCGATTAAATTGTTTTTTTTATAGTCAATTTTACCTACAAGTTTTTCTACTTCGAATTTGAACGGATAAAAATTGATATGAAGATCTGGAGTGTGCTCGTAAGGAAATTGTTTTGGAAAAACCATGATAAAACCAATACGAGAAATTCTTCTTATCTCATTAATAAATTGAGTAGAATTTAAAATATGTTCAATTGTGTGTGTCGATATACATAAGTCATAATAATTATTTTTTATAAATTCAAACCTATCTTCAAGATTATGTTCAATGAAATTATGGTTATCTTCTTTGTAATTGAAATCAACAACATCAATCTTTAATGCAAGTTCATCATAAATCCTATTTTTTAGGAAAAAATTTCCGCCACCAATATCACAAATTGATTTGGGATTGTTTTCTTTTATAAAATCTATGATTAAATTAGTTGATTTTTTAGTTAAATCAGAGTCCCTTTCGATAGGATTATTTAAATAATATTTTTTAATGACATTTTTGTCTTGCAATATAATGTCATCTTTAAAACTCTTACTTTTAAAAATTTTCGAAAAAATAAAACTGTTTCTAAAAATAGGTGGCAAAATTAAATCAACAAAGTAGACAAGCAACCCGGTAAATTCTCTTTTTAAATTCATTTATAAACTTTCACTCTTTGTAGTCTTTAAGAATGCTTTTGTATTGTTTTTTATATTCCTCAAATAACAAAAAAACTTTATCATCTATTTCATCACTTACTGCTTTTTGCGAATTGTGATGACTAACAAGTGATGTTGTATTTTCAATATTAAAGTTGCTTGATATTAATTTATTTAGATGTGTTATTTGTAAATCAAAAAGCTTTGAGTTAACGTCGAAAAGAGAATCTTCAGCATCAATTTCAATACATTCTTTATATATTTCAAACCCAACATCGATATTTTCATCAATAAAATGAGTTGTCACGCCTTGAGGTAGATTATTAAAAATAGCCCATTTTAAGTTATCTAGTCCTCTATTCTCAGGCAGCACGCCTGGGTGAAAATTGATTATTCCATTTGAAAAGCTATCAATTACTTTCTTTGACAATATTCTAGCTCCTAGAACAATACCAAGACTAGGTTTAATTGTTTTATAAAAAGTAAGTGCTTCCTCAGAATTATGATCAGCTACAAAAGATTCCCAACCGTATTCTCTAGCTAAATTAGCAGGTTCTATAACCTCATTTTCAATCACAGCTACTCTGTTTTTTGATTTTCTAAACTTTAATTCGACTTTTGGACTGGCGACAACATAAACATCTTTAATACCTTTGCTTTTTAACAACTGCATACCTTTAAGAGATTTTTTATGTGGAAAATCATATACAAACAAAACTATCTTCATGTCAATCTTTGATAATTATAACTTAATTAATTCTTACTTACTTAATGTTACGAGGAGATGAATAGTTTAAAAATAATGTTTTTCTAAAAAACAAATAAGGAAAATCAAATATAACTATTAGTTGTTGCGTGAATTTTAAAATATTGTAAGGATAGAGTTTAAAAAATATATAAATTTGTCTAATGTATTTTTAAATATATCTAATTCTAAAATACTCCATCCATCTACAATCTTTCCACCCCCTCTTTTCTGAATTTGGAAAAGACCGATTAAATATATCCAATTATTATTAAAAATTAAATTAAACTTTTCATTAAAAATTTTATTTTTAGATAAGTGAATTATGAGAGGCACTGAACTCAAAATAAAAACTCTTGTGTGATCAAGTGTAAAAAATGAAATAGTTGTTATTAAAATAAAAGACAGTAGAAATTTCTTATCTTTGAATGACTTACTTAACAATAATGGAATCCAGATCCACATAAAAAGTGAGATTATTCCGCTTAATAAATTAGTAAAACTGGAGTATAAAGCTCTTTCTATCTCAGAAGAAATTACATCAAATCTTCCATCAATCTCATCTATCTGCATTCTGTACAAAACATAAAAGAACAAATTAATTAACAAGCTTAAATAATGGTGCCACCTAAGTTTGATCAAGTTAAAAAGAATTATTATAAATATATATATTGCAGCTACATATATATGTGAAAAAATCATAATAAAAATTGCAACAAAAGAAGTTG
>MDTD01100595.1_pt1 | contig 22791 bp, 18 predicted proteins | sample 811221 | NCBI WGS metagenome assembly MDTD01 (sample SAMN05326646, study PRJNA326480) | marine metagenome | isolation source: seawater | place: Pacific Ocean: South West | collected 2011 | reverse complement strand
TCGATTTCAAGATCTTGAACAATTGAATAGGATCCATTTTGACATGTCACAGGAAATGAGTAGATGATCCCTTCACTGATGTCATATGACCCATCACTTGGAACAGCCATGCTGACCCAATCATTATCTTCTGTCCCCAATGCCCAGTCTCTCATATGGTCAATAGCCGCTGATGCTGCAGATGCAGCACTTGATAAGCCCCTTGCTTTAATAATCTCTGCGCCTCTGTTTTGAACACTTGGAATAAACTCATCCTTTATCCATGTTTCATCGAGTCTTTTTGATACATCTTCGCCTGAGAATTTTAACTTGGTTATATCTGGATATTGAGTTGTCGAATGATTACCCCAAATCGTCATATTAGAAAGTTCACTTGAATGGCAATCAAGTTTTGATGCAAGTTGTGCAAGCGCTCGATTGTGATCAAGTCTCATCATTGCAGTAAAAGCATTTTGATCAATATCTGGCGCATTTGACATAGCGATTAGGGCATTTGTGTTAGCTGGATTGCCTACAACTAGTACTCTTATATCTCTAGATGCATTTTCATTGATTGCCTTACCCTGCGCTGAAAATATTTTTGCATTTTCTTGCAATAAGTCACTTCGCTCCATTCCAGGCCCTCTGGGCTTGACACCGACCAGAAATGCATAATCAGATTCCTTAAATGCCTCATTTGGATCATCGGAGATATTGATGTTATCTAGGGTTTCAAAGGCGCAATCCTCTAATTCCATTGCAACTCCTTTTAAGGCATCCAATGCAGGAGTAATTTCCAGAAGGTTTAAATTGATTTTTTCATTTGCTCCGAGAAGTTGGCCTGAAGCAATCCTGAATGCAAGCTGATACCCAATTTGACCGGCTGCACCAGTAATGGTTACAGTTTTTGACACTTTTTGATCCTTATTTAACTTATTTTGATTTGAACGCTCTGACAGCTTCGCCCCATTCTTCAGCCATTTTTTGCTCGTCTTCGACAGAGGCATTATATTTCTGAGCATTCATTCTCTCAATTTCCTCATATGACTCGAGTTCAGGAGAGACTTTAGCCAACTCATCATCCAAGCATGTTCGGTAAACTTCTAGATCAGCCTGGAATTGCTTGACTTTCCCCATGGTTTCTACCATTTCAGCTTCAGTCGCTTTTTTACCAGAAGGGATGTCAAATTTTTTCTTTGGATAGTTGCATTCAGCAAAAGAAAATGAGCTAAAAACTAGCAATGAGATTGTAAAAAATAATTTTTTCTTAAACATATTATTTATCCGTTTGAGATTTTAATAAAAGAGTAATAGATTATAGCTAATATGAAAAATTATTTTAATTGAATAATGAATGATAAAGTTACAAGAATAAATAAAAGCATTAAGAAATGGGAGATCGATAAAGAGAGGGGCAGTCTTTCAGAAGCTGTAGATTCATCCACGATTGAATTTAAGGACACTAATCAAGGTATCGAGGTTCTTGCTTACGCTGCTACTGCAAGGGCTTTGGGATTATCAAATAGAGACCTCCAGCCTAGGAGGTTATCTAATTATTTAAGATCTGGCTATCTCCAAGTTCAATTGATTTCTTCAGTCATTTTGTTTCAATTCAGAGGCGATAATGGGGTTAGCAGAGATGATTTATATGATTCAATAACCGATGTTTTTCCAGCTGTAACATTCGCTAATTTCAGAAAAGTTCTCGCAACCGGTGTAGATAGTGAAATTTTCATAAGAGAAAAAGATCCATCAGATTCAAGAAGAACATTGTATAGAATCTCTGAAGAAATGATGGAACCGCTTACAAACTATTTTTCTAGTGTAGTTAGGGATTTTGATCAATTATTTAGTGGTGTTTTTGATGGTGCTTTGAGGAAGGAGGACGTCGATAACCTTCAAGAGTATATAGTTAAGAGGATGACAATCACTCCATTTAAGGGTTAGAATTTCTAAGTGCGGTTAAAAAAATAGCCTAATTAAAAGGCTTTTTAAATGGGTTGCTTTAACATATAATTCAAAAAAAATAACAAATGTAATTTTTTGTAAAAAAGTTAGAATGTTGTTTACAAACAATACTAATTATAGAAAAATCACTTATTAATGGTTAATAACATCGTATGAGTGGATTAGAATTAATCAATTTTATAGAGGATCATCACAGATGAAATTATTCAAAAAACTTGGTACATATTTCTCAATGCTAACTCTAGTTCTTGGCGGAACTAGCTTTAAATCCTTTGCATCTGAAGGTGAGGAAGGATCTGAGGCATTCGATGACCCTAACGCAGAATCTGAAGACAGTGAATCAGCTGAGAACGAAACATCTAGCTCATCAACCGGTGCTGCTCCATCAGCAACTGGTGCTGGTGCAGGTGTGTGGGTTGCTATCACTGGTGCTGTTTTAGCACTATTCAGTGGTGGTGACAGTGAGTATACTACGCCAAGTGGTGATGCGCCTGTTACGCCAACGCCAACGCCAACGCCAACGCCAACTCCAACTCCAACTCCAACGCCTACGCCTACGCCTACGCCTACGCCAACGCCAACGCCTACGCCTACGCCTACGCCTACGCCAACTGTAACAACTACAGCAACAACTGGAACGACTGGTACAACTGGAACGACTGGAACGACTGGTACAACTGGTACAACTGGTACAACTGGTACAACAGGAACGACTGGTACAACTGGTACAACTGGTACAACAGGAACGACTGGTACTACAGCTACAACTGGTACAACTGGAACGACATCATCCAGCTCTACCACTAACTAATAACTGATCTAGCTTTTAGGCTTGCTATAAGTTGGTACTTGACCTCAAAGATAAATTATATCTTGAGAAGAAATGAACTGACTGCTTGTTAGTTTATTATTGGTAAACGTATCCAATGAGAAGATTTTTAATACTCTCTATAATTATTGCTTCTTGCGAAATATTAGCTGACGAATCAATTAAATATCAGGAATCTGACAATCCCTACTCTCAAAATACATGGGGTGGCATTGGTTTAATTCAAAATCCAACAGCTAGATTTTCAGATGATGGTGAACTCTTATTTGGAATATCGAGTGAGGCCCCAATCAATAGGCTTTTTGGGAAGGCTCAATTTCTGCCATGGATGGAAGCAATCGTAAGATATACAGAAGGTACATATACATCATATAATTTTGGTAGTCCTCAGACCTGGAAAGATAAAGGTTTTGACCTAAAAATTAAATTATTAGATGAAAGTGAATATTTTCCTGCCGTAGCAGTTGGAGCACTAGATTTTGGAGGAACTGGATTCTATTCGAGTGAGTATTTTGTTGCTTCAAAGAGAATTGAGGATTTCGATTTTACCTTAGGTATTGGTTGGGGAAGATTTGCAAACTCAGGTTCTTGTTGGCTTCAGACGTATGATCCAACACTTTGTCCTGAAAAAAGAGGTCAGATTGATAATCCTCTTGGTTGGTTTTTCGATTCATATAATGTGAGAGGAAGAGGGGCATCTGGCGGTGGTGCATTTAATTTCGGTAGTATGTTTTCAGGGCCAGAGGCATCTTTTTTTGGAGGGTTAGAATATTTTACACCCATTGACAATCTGTCATTAAAACTAGAATACGATAGTCATGACTATAAGGAATTTGTCGGTAGAGAATATGTTTTTTACGAAGAAGGTAATCTTATTGGAAAACCAGATTCTAAGTTTAATTTTGCATTGAACTATCGGTTTGAACCTTCTGAAAGAGAAAAAGTTGATGTTAGCATGGGATTGGTCAGAGGCAATACCATTTATGCAAATATTGCTCTTCACTCAAACCTAAATTTTCAGGGCACTGAAAAATACACAGCTCCACCAGAGCAATTAAATCAACCGACTTTAAAGGACTTTTCAGAATTAAAAGAAGGATATCAGCAGTACCTTGGTAACCTTATTTTTTGGCAAATGGGCAATGAAGGTATGGTTTCTCATTCATTAACTTTTAATGAAAGTGAAATGATCGCTGAGATCAGCCAAGGAAGATTTAGAAAGACAATTAAGGCAATTGATCTTGCCAGCAGAATCTTAGCAAATAATTCACCAAAGAATATTGACAAAATCACTATAGTAAATCTTGAGCAAGGAGTAGAGACACTGAGGGCATCAATCAACCGAAATGATCTCGTTGAATCAGTTGCAAAAGGACCGGTTGATGAAAGTTTATTTATTTTTAATGAAGAAGAAAGCCTTTACTCAACAGCAATATCAAGAGTTAATGAACAACTATATCCGAATTTTTCTTGGAGCATTAGGCCTCACATGAGTGGGACACTTCAACACCAGATCCAATTCTACTTTTATCAATTAGAAGCTCTTATCTCAATGGATTATGCTGTAAGAAAGGGTTTATATGTTCAGGCCCTTGTTGGGGTGGATATAAATAATAATTTTGATAAGTATATTTGGCATATACCTGATGGTGAACTTCACCACGTTAGACAAGATAGACGACTTTATTTGACTGAAGGTACCTCTGGTATTAGAAGACTTGCATTTGATTATGTATTTAGCCCAACAAAAAATATTAAAGGAAGGCTAACTGGTGGTATCTTAGAGTGGATGTATGGTGGTGTTGGTGGAGAGCTTTTATACTCACCAGATCATAAAATGTGGGCTATTGGTATAGATACATACTGGGTAAAGCAAAGAGAATTCGATCAAAAATTTTCATTTAGAGACTATGAAACCGTAACTGGATTTTTGACTTATTATCAAGATTTGCCTTTTTACAACATGAGACTCAAAGCAAGTGTTGGAAAATTTCTTGGCAAAGATCAAGGGCTTCTCTTAGATATCTCTAGAAGATTTGAAACAGGCGCTAGAATAGGTGCAAAAGTTGCACTGACTGACTGTGATGCAGCATGTGTTGGTGAAGGAAGATTTCATAAGGCAATATATTTCAACCTTCCTATGGATTTATTTTATGTGAATAGAACTACAAGGAGCAGAGCACCATATGAATGGGCCCCACTCACAAAAGATGCAGGCCAACAAGTTGCAGCGGGAAGCTTATATCACTTGGTTACAAGTGCTCAAGATGAAATTGATAGCCTAAGAAGAAAGCCTTGGTCCTTTGGAAAAATAATCTCAGGTTTTTCTAGGTCTCCAACACATAAAAACTAGATTTATGAGCTTCACAAAATTATATGAGCCATGGCACTAAAATAAATACTTTTCATTCGCTATCAAGTGAGGAAAAAAAGAGCTTATCATCTGGAAAAAAAGGCATAGAAAGAGAAGCGATCAGAGTACTTAAAAATAGCTTGATATCAGATCAAAGTCATAAGAAATATTTTGGGTCTGCTCTATGTCATTCATACTTTACAACAGATTTTTCTGAATCCCTTCTTGAAATAATAACACCACCATTTAGTGAAAGCTCTGACCTGATAAACTTTTTAGAAAAATCACATCAATATGTAAGTCAATCTATTAATAATGAAAAATTATGGCCAGCAAGTATGCCACCAAATTTTCATGATGATGATATACAAATAGCAAAATACGGAGTTTCAAATATTGCTAAATTTAAAACCATTTACAGAAAAGGTTTGTCAAAAAGATACGGTAAGCCCATGCAGGCAATATCTGGGGTGCATTTCAATTATTCATTTCCTGAAATAATTTGGAAACTAAACCATGAAGATGGCAGTGAAAATAATACACAATCATTTAGAAATACATTTTATTTTCAAACAATAAGAAACATGTCTAGAATTAGCTGGTTAGTACTTTACTTATTTGGCGCTTCTCCAATCCTTAATAAATCATTCCTTAGAACGGTCCCAAATGGTAGTAAATGTTTTAAAGATAATATTTATTTTCCTTATGCTACATCATTGAGGATGAGCCACCTAGGCTATCAGAATGATAGTCAGGCGGATATTGAAGTATCAATTAATTCAATAGATGAATATATATCTGATCTAATAAAGCTGACTTCTGAACAAAGAAATAAAGTCAAAATAAAATTACCCTCAGAATTGAATAGTTTAGAAGAACTAAATGACTACCAACTTCAGATAGAAGATGAATATTATTCTATGATAAGGCCTAAAAGCATGTCTAACGAGGATATAAGACCCACATCTAAGTTAAGAAAATTTGGTGTTGAGTATATTGAGGTCAGGTCTCTTGATATAGACCCATGGTCACCCATTGGCATAAATCAATCGACAGTAAGTTTTATAGAAGCCCTCATTCTTTATTCATCGTTCTGCGAAAGCCCGCCTATTTCAGACAGTGAATATAAAACAATAAGGAAAAATAATCATTTGGTAGCAACGCTTGGTCGTCAGCCAAATTTATATTTAGAAAAGGATAAAAAAAATATATCCCTAAAAGAGTGGGCCAGATGCATAATCGATGAGATGGAACCATTTCTGAATATTGTAAAAGTTGATAGTGCACAAATAGAAAACTATAAAGAAATGATCAGCAATCCAGAACATACTCCATCTGCTCGACTCATTAATGGAGTTTTGAAAGGCTCTTATTCCTTGGATGAATATATGGCAAATATATCCGAAAAGAATAAGGAGTATTTTTTATCTATTGATAAAAACACAAATGATATGTGGGAGAAATTTGATGCAGAGTTTGAGATTTCTCTAGATAAACAAAAAAAACTTGAGCAATTACAAGAAGTTAGTTTTGAAGAATTTCTAAATAGCTATATAAATAGTTGAGATGAATACTGAAAAAATATAACTAGAATCATTTTCATGTATTTACTAATAAATTCATTCATTGCATATCTTTTAGGGTAAAATGTGTCATCATAAATTTTATAATTTATTAAAAAAAATGTACTTAAGAAAATACCTATTCTCCATTTCTATTATTGCTATTTTCATATTCTCTGCTCAAACAGCCTATTCACAAACGATTAATCTCGAGCAGCTTGGAAGTTTGACTAAAGCAATAGGAGGAGAGATGTCATCAGATGTCTCTGATGCAGATGTATCTGAGCAAAAGCAAACAACTACATTAACTGAGGATTCACCGGAAGATCAGGAAAAGATTGAGTATGGTTATACTGGCAGAAAAGACAGTTTTATCTCCAAACCTAGACCAAAGGTTAAAGAAGAGGTCACTCATTTTGGATATGATTTTTTTGCCGAAGCACCATCAACATTTGCATCTACAAAAAAGTTTTTTGTGCCTGATAATTACTTAATTGGTCCTGGTGATGTCATAAAAATTGTACTTTTTGGAAACAGGAACAATCGTTATGAATTAGAAGTATCCAATGAGGGTGAAATCTTAGTACCAGGAATAGGTCCAGTTTCAGCCTCAGGATTGAGTTTTGAAGCGTTTAAGAAACTGATAACTGAAACTATATCCGCGCAGTTTATTGGAACAAGTGCCAGCGTAACCCTTGGTCAGCTTAGGTCAATAAATATCTTCGTATTGGGCGATGCTATGAATCCCGGTATGTATACAGTAAGTGCATTAACAACAATGACAAATGCTATCTTCACCAATGGCGGCATTAAAACTACAGGATCATTGAGAAATATTCAGCTCAAAAGAAATGGAAATATCATATCAACAATCGATTTTTATGATCTGCTACTCAATGGCGATACAAGTGGAGATATTTCTCTGCAGGAAGGTGATGTGGTATTTATTCCTCCAATCAAGAAGACGGCAGCAATATCTGGGGAGGTCAATAGACCGCATATTTTCGAATTAATCGAAGGCGAAAATCTAAAAGAGTTAATAGGTTACGCAGGAGGATTTAAGCCTAGCGCAGACAAAGCAAACATGGAAATTGAGAGGGTGGATTCTCTCAGCAATAGTTATAAGCTGATCAATCTGAGCATAGATTCTATTGAAGAAACAGAGCTTAATAATGGAGACGTTATAAATATTTATTCCGTTGACCCGGTTATGAGAAATGCAATATTAGTAACTGGGCATGCCAAGCAACCAGGCTTTCTCCCATGGCGAAGTGAAATGAAGATTTCTGATTTAGTAAGTTCATATGACGATCTTTTACCCATGACTGACCTAAATTATATTATTGTGAAAAGGGAAGCATCAGAAGGATACTTCAACATCTTTCAAGTAAATCTAGAAGATATGTTTAGGGAACTTGGGGAAAACAAGGAATCAAAAGAAAACATATCTTTGATGGAGCGAGATGAAATTATTTTCTTCCCAAGGTTTCTATCTTTGGATTTAGTAACGACTGAACTGATAGAGGATGAAGAACTTTCACAAGGTCAGAGGGAACAACTTTTAGAGCAATATAAAAATAAAAATGCAACAGTGAATCCATTAACTGGGCTTCCAGATACAAATTTACAACAGGTTGATCCTTTATCAGCCCAAGAAATTGAAAATAATATTTTTTATAGGTACAGCGTTTATCATTACTGCACTATTCCACCAACTATTGGTCAGGCAATAGTTGAATCTGGAGGGAATTCATCAATAGCAAGCCTCTCAGAGAAAGAAGGTACGTCTCTTGAAGACATAAGAAGGGCTCAGGTTTCAGATCTAAATAGGGCGCAAACAGAAGAACTGTCTCTTACAGATGTCTGTAGACAACAATTAATAAAGCCAGTTCTAGATGTTGTAAAAAGACAATCTACATCAACGGAAAGAAAAAAAGTTATTTCAGTCTTCGGGAATGTCTTTTTTCCAGGCGAGTATCCATTGACTGAAAATATGATACTTGACGATGCAATAAAATCTGCGGGTGGCCTAAAAGACTCAACATATACAACTGATATCGAGTTGATAAGAAGCGATCTTAGAGGAAAGGAGTATAGAATTTCTAATAATAATGCTTCAGTGTCAGATTCAAAAATGATGAGTACTCAATTGAATCCAAATGACTTAGTTAATATCAAAAAGGTCTCTCGTAATGTAGAAAATGTTCAGATAAGTGGACAGATTTTCTTTCCAGGAGACTATCCTATTTCTAAGAATGAAACTCTGAGTAGTCTGATTAAGCGTGCAGGAGGATTTAATGATAAGGCATTTCCAAAAGCAGCGGTTTTTCAAAGACAATCTTTGGCAGCAAATGAAATCTCTAGATTCAGGAAAGCCCAGTCTGAAATAAGAAGAAAATTATTATTGGCAAGTCAAAATAAAGGCGTTGGCCAGGAAACTTTTAATCCTGCAATACTTTCGCAATTAGATTTACTTCTCCAAGATTCTAATTCTGCTACAGAATCGCTTGGAAGGCTTGTGATCAATATCGAAGGAATTATGAATGGTACCGAAGAAGACATAGTCCTTGAAGATGGAGATACGCTATTTATTCCAAAGGCTCAAAACACAGTCTCTGTAATTGGCGAAGTTTTTGTCTCAAATGCTCACAAGTTTCAAAATAAATTAAGCTTTAATGACTATATAAATTTGAGTGGAGGAACCACAGAATTTGCAGACACTAGTAACGCATACATTATTAAGTCTGATGGGTCCATAATTCCTCCATCAAGAGCAAGTAGCGGTGGTTTTTTTAGATCTACTTATTCTTCAAGTAATTCTCTTGAACCAGGTGATACCATTGTTGTTCCTCTTAAGATAGATACATTCTCTGGCATCAGGGCTACAACAGAGATCACTCAAGTGTTATATCAATTAGCTGTAGCAGCAGCAGCAGTCTCTAGTTTTAATAATTAGTTTTTAACAAATGAATAAGAAGGAAAGTATCTTAGATTTTGAAGATGAAAACGATGGCGGGGTTGAGATATCAGCCATAATCAATTCTCTTAAAAATAATGCAAAGTTATTTGGAGCCGTTGTAATATCTGCAACATCTTTGTCCGTAATATATGCTCTTTTGGTAACGCCAATATTTCAAGCTGAGGTTGTTGCAATTCCAGCAGAACAATCAACATCAATAGGTTCGTTAAGTTCATCATTTTCTGGAATAGCATCAATAGCAGGAATAGACCTACCTTCTGGACCCGCTGATGATATTCAGACATCAATAGCTATTGCAGAATCAAAGAAGTTTAATATTATTTTTGTTGAGCAAGAAAATCTTCTTCCAATACTTTTTAAAGAAGATTGGAATGAGGATACTCAATCATGGAAAGAAGATGAACCTTCTGCCCTTTCTGCACAAGCAAGAATAAGATCACATTACTCCATTGGCTATGATAAGAGAGACGGAATCGTAACTTTTACTATGAACTGGGATGATCCAAAGCTTGCTGCAAAATATGCAAATAGTTTTGTTTCATCTATTAATAATTATATTAGGGATGACGAGATTTTAGAGGCAGAGAAGAGCATTGATTATCTAAAAAAAGAGATAGAAAAAACCACATTGGTTGACATAAAGAACGTTTTGAATTCACTTATTCAAGAGCAGTTACAAACGATAATGCTTGCAAATGTTAGAGAGGATTATGCATTTAAGGTTATAGATCCTGCAATGGTTCCAAAAACAAAAATTAAACCACAACGCAGACAGATAGTAATACTGGGTTTTATTTTTGGTCTAATTCTAGCATCGCTCATGGTTTTTATTAGAGAGAATGAAGATAATATAGTCAAAATATTTAAGTAGACACTTCACTTAATAACTAACTAGAGAACCATTTTGAGTAACCGATTAGAAACGATTCAGCTAGAGTTGCAGGAGAATAGTTACAATTGGCTAGTAACTGGCGCAGCTGGTTTTATTGGTTCGCATTTAGTGCAATTCCTCTTGGATAATAATCAGAATGTTTTAGCAGTAGATAATTTTTCAACTGGACTGAAGAAGAATATTGATTTTCTTAATCGGTATCATCAATCTTTAAATAATAATTCCAAGTTTATTTTTAGTGAATCTGACATTAGGGATTATGATCAATGTTTGGTGATGACTAAGGGAATAGATTTCGTGCTTCATCAGGCAGCAATTGGTTCTGTGCCGAGATCAATAAAGGATCCTCTGACTAGCCACGATTCTAATATAAATGGTTTTCTGAATATCATTCAATCTTCAAGGGAAAACAAAGTACAAAACCTTGTATATGCTAGTTCAAGCTCTGTTTATGGTGATTCAGAGGTACTGCCAAAAAAAGAAAGTCACCAAGGAAATTTGCTGAGCCCCTATGCGGTCACTAAGAGTGTAAATGAAAGTTATGCAATGGTTTTTTCAGAAGTTTATGATTTCAACTCTATAGGTTTGAGATACTTCAATGTATTTGGCCTTAGACAAGATCCAAATGGTCAATATGCCGCTGTGATTCCAAGATGGATCAACGCAATAATGAAAGGTGAGGACTTTTTTATCAATGGTGATGGCTCAACAACTAGAGATTTTTGTTACATAAATAACGCAGTTCAGGCAAATATAATTGCAGCGATACCCAGAACAAATGAAGCCTTAAATAGGGTTTATAACATAGCTGCCAATCATCAAATAACACTAATTGAGCTTTACAAAATAATTAGTCAGAATATCTCCATGAATCTTCCAAGCATAGAAGTGAATCAACCAATCTTTAGAGACTTTAGGCCAGGTGATATTCTCCACTCTAGAGCTGATATAGAATTAGCACAAGAATTGCTAGGATATGAGGTTTCAATGTCAGTTGAAGATGGCTTGAAAGACTTAATCAAACTGGAGTGCGAGAAGTATGAATAACATTCTTGATACTGGTATTAAAAATGCAAAGAATGTAGATAGATATATTTTTGGCCCCGGGTCACTTAATCAGATTTCATCACTAGTTCAAAAAAGAATTCAGAGTCCAAATGACTACTGTTTATTTTTCTTAGATCAGTACTTCGAAGGAAATAATGAGATAGAAGAGCAGATTAAACTTGACTGTGAAAAGAAAATTATTTTTGTTGAAACATTAGATGAGCCAACAACGAAGTATGTTGACGAATTGTCTGAAAAAGTTAGACATTTTTCTAATAAACTACCTGCTGTGATTATAGGAATGGGCGGAGGTATAACCCTAGATGTTGCTAAAGCAGTAGCAAATCTACTAACTAATGAAGGGTGTGCGGCAGATTACCAGGGCTGGGATCTTGTTAAAAACCCAAGTGTATATAAGATAGGTATACCCACTTTATCGGGTACAGGCGCAGAGGCGACAAGAACATGTGTTCTAACGAATAAAGAAAACGGATTAAAACTTGGAATGAATAGTGATTTCACTGTATTTGATCAAATTATTCTCGATCCAAATTTAACGAAGTCAGTACCAAGAAATCAATATTTTTTCACAGGCATGGATGCTTATATACATAGTTTTGAGGCACTTAGAGGGTCATACAGAAATCCCGTTGGCGATGCTTTCTCAAGGATCTCAATACAATATGCAAAGGATGTATTTCAATCTGCGGAGATGCAATCAGAGGAAAATAGATCAAAGTTAATGGTAGCTTCTTATATGGGCGGTGCTGCAATAGCAACTACATATGTTGGTCTAGTCCACCCTTTTTCTGCCGGACTTAGCGTAGTATTCGGTCTTCATCATTGTGTTTCAAATTGTATGACTATGAGGGCTATGGAGGAATTTTATCCTGATGAATACAACGATTTCTGGAATATGGTAAAGATACAAAAAATTAAAGTTCCAAGATTACATGGAGATATTTTAAAAACAGACCCAAATGATCAAACTTATGAACAATTATTTAATTCAACCATCATTCATGAGAAACCACTTACCAATGCTTTAGGCTCTAATTTCAGGAAAATTCTCACTCCAGAAAAGGTTCATGAGATGTTTAAAATGATCTAATGAATAAATCATTTAAAATTCCATTCAAGGGTAGGGGCCACTCATATTCTCAAGAAGAGATAGATCTTGTTTCTGAAATAATGAGAGACTCTGATACTCTTACTCAAGGAGAGTATTTAAAATTATTTGAGCAAAAATATAAAGATTTTCTTGGCGTCGATTATACATTTGCAATGTCAAGTGCAACATCTGCACTAGAAATAGCTGCTCAGCTTTTGTGTTTATCTGATAAAGATGAAGTAATAATTCCTTCTCACACTTATACATCCACAGCATACCCATTTGTGAAAAAAGGGGGCAAAGTAGTTTGGGCTGACATCGATTTTGAATCAAGGGTTGTGAATGCAGAGACGATAAAGAGAAAAATTACAAATAAAACGAAAGCGGTAGTTGTAGTTCATCTATATGGCTATTTAGCTGATATGCCAGAAATCATGCAATTATGTGCAGATAATAATTTGGTTCTGATAGAGGATTGTGCTCAATCACTTGGCACTTCTTTAGATGGCAAGAGGGCTGGAACATTTGGTGATATGTCAATCTTTTCTCATCATTCTCAAAAAAATATCTCCACATTGGGCGAGGGAGGAGTTTTAGTTGTAAAGAATCCAGAATATGCCCAGATTGTTCCTATGCTAAGACATAATGGACATTCAGCGTATGAAGACCAAGAGCATTATTGGAAACCTGCAATGTCAAACGTAGATTTTCCAAAATTAAATGGTATTTATATAGAGCCAAATAATTATTGCCTAGGGGAACCTCAGTGTGCTGTTGGTTCAATGATAATTGATCGTGTTGATGAAGTTAATTCACTTAAAAGATCTAGAGCTATTCAATTTATTGACGGTTTGGCTGAATTTGAACAATTGACATTCCATCGAGTTGATAATGAGAGACATAACTACCAACATCTTGTCGCGTTTGTTCAGAATGATAAGAGAGATCAATTTATTAATAAATTGTCTCTTGATAAAGGAATACAATGTGTAGTGCAGTATTATCCGCTTCATAGATATCCTTACTATGAAAAGCATGGTCTTGGAGCAGCCGATTGCCCTAATACTGAACTTTTCTTTGATAACATGGTTTCATTTCCTTTTTATGAAACGATGAGAGATTCTGAAATTGAGTATATGTATGATTCAGTAATTTCAGTTTTGAAATCTATATAAAGAAAGCATGAAAAAACCCTCACTAGTTTTTCATGTAATTGGTTTTAAAGCCGTTGGCCTGGGACATATTTATCGATCACTTTCACTTGCACAAGATCTGACGGGTTTTCAAATTTCTTTTGCGTGCACAAAATCTTCATATGAGATGGTTGAATTAATGATCAAAGAAAAATATCAATTGCATCTCTTTGATGAAGAAACTGTCTACTCTGATATTAGGGATCTTAATCCTGATATTGTCATTAATGATGTCTTGTCAACAAATGAGGAAGATATAAATACATTAAAAGCTAGCAGTATTAGGGTAGTGAATTTTGAAGATTTGGGAACGGGTTCAGCATTAACAGATTTAACCATTAATGAATTGTATGAAAAACCTGCTGATTCAAGTAAAAATATTTTATGGGGACATAATTATTTCTTTCTTAGAGACGAGTTTCTAGAGAGAAAATCAAATAAGTTTCCTGAGAGCATAGAGAATATACTAATAACGTTTGGTGGAACTGATTCAAACAATTTGACCAAGTACTCTCTTGAAAGCATCATCGATTATTGTGATGAGCGAGGAATATTTATATACATTGTGTCTGGCCCTGGTTATGAGCATTTCTCTGATTTAGAAAGTAATATTTGTAAAATGGAAAATGTGAGTCTTACGCATGCTACTGGTGTTATCTCTGAGATTATGCAAAAAGTTCAAATTGCTCTGACCTCAAACGGTAGAACGGTGTATGAATTGGCACATATGAATATACCATCAATTGTGATATCTCAACATCAACGTGAATCGGAACATAAATTCTCTTCTCTAGAGAATGGAATGGTTAATATTGGAATCTTTAATGAGATAAATACAAGACCACTCCTTAAATCAACCTTTGAAAAAATTGTTGAAGATGAGGAATTTCTCAAAATGTTATACAAAAATACTTCTAGATTTGATTTTTCAAAAAATAAGTTAAGAGTATTAGATTTAATAAAGAGCATCTAATAGACCTAAGAATGAGAAATATAGCTATAGTACAAGCAAGAATGGGTTCTTCAAGATTACCTAAAAAAGCGTTATTGCCAATAAATGGTATCCCAATTATACAATGGATATTAGAGAGATTAATGGGTTGTCACGAGCTAGATTCAATCGTTTTTGCTATACCTAATTCAAAAAAAGATGATGTACTTTATGATTTCCTGCTTTCAAAGAAGGTAAAAATATTTAGAGGTTCTGAGAATGATGTCTTGAGCAGAATCTATCATGCAGCTATGAGATATGATGCCGAAAATGTAATACGAATATGTGCCGATAATCCATTTATAGATCCAAAATCAATCGATGATCTAATCTTATTCTTCGAAAAGAAGAGGTGCGATTACGCCTATAATCACATACCTAAAAATAATCTTTATCCAGATGGCATCGGCGCTGAGATTGTATCGCTTGAGACACTCAAAAAAATAAACAATGAGGCCAATACAAATGAACAGAGGGAACATATCTTCAATTTTATTTGGGACAATCCTGATATTTTTGAGATTCAAACTTTTAATCCTAGTGAAGAGTGGATGATAAGACCTGATTTACGATTGGATATTGATACAAGAGATGATTATGATGAATATAGTGATTTAGATCTGGGTCCAGAGTCAGATTTAAAAAACATCATTGCTTATAAAGATAAAATATTGAGTTTCAAATGAATTTGGCTGATGTAATAAGTAATCAAGGTAATCTAGAGAAGTCTTACAAACCATTCATAATTGCTGAAGCTGGTGTTAACCATGAAGCCAATATGGATCTAGCAATAAGGCTCATAGAAGAAGCCAAAGAAGGAGGTGCTCATGCGATAAAGTTCCAAAGCTACAAGGCTGAAACTATCGCTTCGAAAAACTCACCATCATATTGGGATTTAGAAAAAGAACCTACAACAAGCCAATATAAGCTTTTTAAGAAATATGACTCATTTTGGAAGAAAGAATTTGAAGAGCTTAAAAATGTTTGTGACAAGAATAACATTGAGTTTTTAAGCACTCCATTTGATATTGAATCATCTAATTTCCTGAACGAACTTATGGGAGCATTCAAGGTTTCTTCATCAGATATGAATAACAAGCCCTTCATAGAGCATATCTGTGAGTTTGGAAAGCCCATATTGCTTTCAACTGGCGCCTCATATATTGAAGAAGTTGATGAGTCGGTTTCTTGGATAGAGAAATATGGTAATCCACTTTCTCTCATGCATTGTATTTTAAATTATCCATGTAATGATGAGAACGCTAATCTAGGAATGATAACTAATCTTAGACACCGATATCCAAATTTATTAATAGGTTATTCAGACCATACTCTCCCCAAAGATATGAAGACAGTTGAGACAGCAGTTATCCTCGGGTCAGAAATTATTGAGAAGCATTTTACTTTTGATAAAACTCTTCCTGGTAATGACCATTATCATGCAATGGATAAAAATGATCTCAAGAAGTTAATAAATAGACTCGAAAATATACAATTAATCATGGGTAATTATGAGAAGGCACCAATCAATTCCGAAATGATATCCAGAAAAAATGCAAGAAGAAGTTTGGTGCTGAACACTGATCTACAAAAAGATGAAATAATCTCAAAAGACTGCTTGACATGGAAGCGTCCTGGAACAGGAATTGGACCCAATGAGATAGATAATGTAGTTGGAAAGAGGGTTAATAAGAACTTAAATGAAGATGACATAATTCATTGGGAAGATCTATATTAGATAAAATGCTTGAAAATGAAATAATATTGCTAAGAGCTTTCGAGGAGAAGGATCTCGAGAAATGGACTTCATGGTTTAATGATAGAGAAACTACCTTGTTTATGAATAAAAGGGTATTCCCAAATACTTTGGCGCAACAAAAAAAGCATTTAGATAATTCAAAAGTAGATAAAAACAATCTTCAATTTGCCATTGTTCTGAAAGATGAGGAAAAATCACTTATTGGCTCTATTGGTATTCATAAAATAGATTGGGTGCATAGAACTGGTGATATAAGTATCCTCATAGGAGAAAAGATAGGCTTAGGAAAAGGAATAGGCAAGGAAGCGATAAAAATCTTAGTTAATCATGCTTTTTTGAAAATGAATTTAAGAAAAATAACGGCTGGTATGTGGTCAGAAAATATAGGTAGCAAGAAGGCTTTTGAAGCAAATGGCTTTTCTTTAGAAGGTACAAGAAGAAAGCAGTTTGAGGCTAATGGCAAATTTTACGATAGCTTTGAATATGGACTTCTTAAAGATGAATGGGAAGAAAGACAAAATGTATGATGCATTTATAATTGCAAGACTAAATTCTTCTAGATTGGTTAGGAAAAATGTTTTGCCAATTTTAGATCTTCCTATGATTATCCACCTGGCAGATAGAGTTAAAAATTCTAAAAAAGTAAATAGAGTTATCATAACTACAAGTAAAGAATCTACGGATGATGAGCTAGAAGAGGTAGCTAAAGAATATGGCGTCGATTGTTATAGAGGCCCTTTGAATAATTTGATGCAAAGAATTTCTGACGCAGCAGAATACTTTGAGTCTCAAAATATTATAGAAATACTTGGAGATAATCCACTCGTTCATTCCTCATTGATTGATGATGTTGTAAATCTTTTTGAGAATGGCAATTATGATTATGCAGCAAATATTTCAAATGATTACGGTGATTTAGCAAATGGAATGAAGTTATTTTCTATCGGATTACGTGTGCAAGTATACAAAGCAAAAGTGGCCCTTGATCATGTAAAGTATCCTGAATATCTAACCAATGGTAAACATCCTTCCGCCTATATTTTTGAAAATCCTGAGATATACAAAACAGCCTATTTAGAGGCTCACGGAAAATGGGAATTTACAAATCAGCCAGAACTAAACTTTTCTGTAAATTATCCCAAGAATTTTGAGTTGAATAAAAAGATTATTGAAAAAAACTATCCAAATGACAAAAACTTTAGCCTTGAAAAAGTATTCGAACAAATAAAGAGTGAGCCAGAGTTACTCAGACTATTTGGAGCTGAGTGGTAAACACAATAAAATCATTTAATCATCTTAAAAGGTTACCCTAGCTACATATGAAAAAATATTCAGCAGCAATAATAGGTTGTGGTAATGTCGCAGGAATGTATGGCTCAGATGCGAATAAAAATATTCAATCCCATGCACAAGCTTACCAAGAAAATGAGAGGACAGTGCTAAAAGCTATCTATGATCCAGATCGAGATAAATTAAAAGCATTTTCAAAAAAATGGGGCGTAGATGATGCATTTACTTCACTCGAGGAAATGATTGAGTCACAAAGAATAGATATAATAAGCATATGTTCACCAACACAGAGACATTTTGAACATTTTGAATTCACTTCTGCTAAAAACATCACTGCAATCTTTGCTGAAAAGCCCCTTTCAGATGACCTTGATGAAGCAAAAAAGATTGTAGAAATGACAAAAGATATGACTGTTGCTGTCAATTATTTCAGGAGATGGAATAAGGATTTACAAAAAATAAAATTAAATATTGATGACAATTCTTATGGGGACATCAAGAAAGTAATAGTTCATTACACAAAAGGCATAAAAAATAATGGCACACATATTCTGGACCTACTATTTTGGTTTTTTGGAAAGCTTAATCTAGAACAAGTTTTTAAAAAGTATACATCTATAGATAATGATATCGGTGTCGATTGCTTGCTTTCTGCATCAAAGGATATACCCATTATTTTCAGCCATTTGCCTGATGTTGACTATGTCTATATTGAAATAGAAATCCTCTCAGAATCAGGAGTGTTGAAAATAAATCAAAGAGGACAGAGCATCACTGTTTTTTCAATTGAAAAAGATCCTGATTATTCGGTATTTAATCGATTAATTAAAGACAATGAGTGTGATACTAGATGGAAGAAATGTTTTGAGGGTGCCGTTGGTAATATTATTTCTAATATTGAGAGTGGAGAAAAGCTTTTATGCACACCAGAGGATGCACTAATTACCTCTATTCTGGCTGAGGAAATTATTCAAAACTGAATTTTAATCAAGTAAAAATCAGACAGATAAAATCATGAAAAAAGATAAATCGGAATCGAATAGTAAACATGCCGTAATGCTATCAAATTACTCTTTTATTCTAATTCTCAAAAATTTTCTAAGCATTATGAGGTCTGATCATATTCTTTTCATGCCAAAGACTCACTTAGCGAGATTTCCTGGAATAAAAAAGAAAAATGCAATATTAAATTTCCTTAAATTATTTGTGCGTAATAAATCAATATCGGAGATCTCTCCAGATGAGGTCATAGGTCATTTTTGGTTATCTAATCTTGAATCAGCTAGAGCACTATCAAAGATAAAAATGGAGCTTAAGGCTCAGCATTCTTTTGCTGTGCTTAATAATATTTTGAATGATGAAGAGGTGATAAATTACTTTCAGGCAAGTTTGGCATATGATCTTGCTTATCAGTATCTATTTGAATTTGTATTAGTTGATCAGAAGGAGAAATATCTCAGCATAGTCGGCATAACTGATAACAGATATAAGCTTGTTGATAGCAAAAGAATTTCACTAAGGAGTTCATTTAAGGCATTCATTAACTATCTTTTTTGCTGTGCTATTCCTATCTACTTTATTATCAGTTCTCTCAATAAGGGCATAAGAAAGGAAAGCTGCATAATTGAGCCTAAATTAAGCATGCCAGTAATAAATGGTATTAACACTACAGAAATGGGATATATTTCTGCAGCTAAGGGTATCAAATATAGTACAGATGATAGGTTTATTTACACTAATGAAATTGAGTATGGCGATGTGGTTCATGTTTTTAATTTTTGGAAATTTCCCTCAGAAATTAAACAATCTTATGAAGACAATATGAATCAAATGAAAATACCTTTCCTGGATACTGAGAGATTAAAAATTGACTTCAAAACTACAAAGAAAGCTCTAGAAATATTCTTTCAATTGTTGATCAGTCCAATAAGCTTTTTAAGGCACAGCAATAACTGGTATGCAGAGAAAATGAATACTGCTATACCTAAAGCCATCCATCATGTTTTGCAAAAGCACTTGGAAATAAGCTATCTCCTTCCTCAAGTAGAGCTTATAAGAAATGATTACAATCCAGCATCTATTTTAAGAGCAATCATTTCAAAAAAAGCTGGAGTCAAAACAATTGGCATACAACATACTGCTACACCCTATGACTGCCCTCAAATTTGTTTTATTAATTTTGATTATTACTTACTTTTTGGCAATCTCTATAAGAAAAAATTTAGTGGATTTCTTGAGGATACAAAAATTTATATCAATGGTAAGGATTTCCTTGATCCAGTGATAAGACTCAAGCACAACCAGAATCATCAAGATTTAATCAAAAATAAGTTTTTATCAATTTATGGTGCTATTGAAAAAATGATATTGATTATACTTCCTGGAAATTCTCCCATGATAAGACAGGATATGAGGGTCTCAATGGTAGATGCCATTAAAAGTTGGGAAAAGAGAGCCAATGAGAATTCTGGTCGTATCATTCTAAGATTCAGAAAAAAAATTGAAGTTCAAACAGTCAAAGAATGGAAAGATTTATATAACTTTTCCAAATCAAATAAGAATTTTGTCATTGATTTTGATGAATTTACCACTCAGGAGCTGATGTTTTTATCAGAAAGAGTAATAGTGCCTCATTCTTCTTACTCAATGACAGAGGCATTGGCACTTGAAAAGGAATCATTTAGTTTTGATTTCTCTGGCTCTGCCGAACTATATTTTGGAGACTATGGCAAGGGATTGGTTATGAATACTGAAAGAGAGTTATTTGATTGCTTATCGATAGACAATAAAGAACTTTCAAATGATATTGACTACAATATGCTCTCGAAGGATCTTGATCCATACTTTGATGGAAAAAATACTGAAAGGCTACAAGAATTGATTTTGAGCCTAGCTATACAGAATACTGATCAAAAAGACCCAATAGAATTAAAGCAAAAAAATTAACTTTGCATTTTCTTTATGTTGATAAGTTAATCTTGTAATATTATCCAAAATTTATGGTGAAGTATGAATAAGCATGACACACCTCTAATGTCTGATGTGCAATATTGTGCTAGATGTTGTATGCCAGAGACATCTGAAGGAACTATATTTGACGAAATGGGCATTTGTAGGGCTTGCATTAGCTCTGAACAAAAGATGCACATAAACTGGCTTGATCGGAAAAAGAAATTAGAGGAGATTCTAGATAGGTTCAGAGAATCATCGGGTGATAATTACGACTGCTTGGTGCCCATTAGTGGTGGAAAGGATAGTGTTTTTCAATTACATATGCTTGTCAAAATATACAAAATGAAACCACTTGCCGTTACATTCAATCATAATTGGTATACTGAAACTGGCCAATATAACTTATGGAATATTCTTGAAAAGCTAAATGTTGACCATATTATGTTTACTCCAAACAGAGGGCTCATAAACAATATTGCTAAACAATCATTACATATGATTGGTGATTCTTGCTGGCATTGCCATGCTGGAGTAGGGTCTTTCCCACTTCAGGCAGCAATTAGATTTAAAATTCCTCTTATCATCTGGGGTGAGTCAATTGCTGAAGCCGGCAATAAAGCAACTTATATGGATAATGGAGGGGAGCCAATACCATTTGATGAAGAATATTACCTTAAAGTCTCATCAAAAGTGAGGCCTGAGGAAATGATTTGTGATTCGATTACCTCAAAAGACCTATATCCATTTAAATTGCCAAGTAAAGAAGAAGTCAAATCTGCCGGCATTTATGGAATACATCTAGGTGACTATATGTTTTGGGACGGTGAAAAGCAGGTGAACTTCATAAAAAAGGAATATGGCTGGAAAGAGGATTATGTTGAAGGAACATATAAAGGTTATAAAAGTGTTGAGTGTAAAATGTCTGGCGTTCATGATCATGCTAAGTTTGTTAAAAGAGGTTTTGGAAGGACAACAGACCATGTCAGTCAAGATGTTAGGAATGGTTTAATGTCAAGAGAGGAAGCGTTTCAATTAGTTAGAGAAATAGAAACCAAGCAACCAGAAGGACTGCCTAATTACCTAAATATAACTGAATTCTCGGAAAAAGAATTCTATGAAATTCTAAAATCACATAGAGATAATAAGATTGATTTTTCTGAAGTTGATGAAGCAATAGAAAAAAATAAATCATAAGTCCTTTGCATACCAAGTGAATCTCCGAGATAAACAGATTAAAGACTGGTTCGCATCTGATATCACTGATGCAATCAAGGGAGGTATATGCAGCCCCAAAGAGATAGCGCACTCATATATTGATTTCGTTAGAACAACTGATTCAGGAATTGATGCTTGGGAACAGTTTGAAGAGTCAGTAATCTTAAAAGATATTGATGAAGGCATTAATCAAAAAGGCTCTCTTGCCGGAGTTCCACTAGCTGTAAAGGATGTATTTAACACTAAAGATTATATGACGCAGATGGGTAGTGGTATATGGAAAGGATTTACACCAGGAAATAATGCACGAGTAATTGACCATATTTTATGGGAAGGTGCATTCATAGCTGGAAAAACTGTTACTGCAGAGTTTGCTGTTCATCATCAAGGAAAAACAAAAAATCCTGTTAACACTGATTATATTGTAGGAACGTCATCAAGTGGTTCTGCAGCAGTGGTAAGTTCAGGCATGTCTCCAATTGCACTCGGAACGCAAACTGCTGGATCCACGATTAGACCTTCAAGCTACACTGGCATATTTGGCTTTAAGCCAACTTTTGGGCTAATACCTAGAACTGGAATTCTAAAAACACTTGATACCTTAGATCATGTTTGTCTTATGGCAAAAACAGCAAAAGATATTGAAACTTGTCTACAAGCCGCTAGAGTT
>MDTD01147352.1_pt1 | contig 22794 bp, 10 predicted proteins | sample 811221 | NCBI WGS metagenome assembly MDTD01 (sample SAMN05326646, study PRJNA326480) | marine metagenome | isolation source: seawater | place: Pacific Ocean: South West | collected 2011 | reverse complement strand
TTTTTATTGTTATATTTAATATTTAATGTGATAAGTTTTAGATAATAAAAAAGTTGAAAATATGAGAAGTATTGATTAATATTTAAATCAATGAGATAATGCCGTTTTTTTGTAAAAAATGTTTAATTTTTTCTTTTTCTGATTTAATTTCTCTAAGTTTATTAGCTATTGAGATATATTGTGGACTATTAATAAGTTCTTTAAGATCTATTTTATTTTGTTGTAAATCTTGATTTGTTGTAATGATGTTTTGTAATTGTGAGGATATAGATTTAAGTTGTTGTAATTGAGAATCAATATTTTGTGAATTGTCATCAATAAATTTTTTAATTTTATGTATTTGTTTATCAAAGTTTTTATTATCTAAAATCATATTTAATGTTTTTTGTTGATCTAATTCTGTATGTAAATTATGAATAAAATAATCGGTATCTGTAGAATTATATGATGGTAATTGATTAATAATAGATGCATCATTATCTAATGATGTAAGTTGTTTTGTGAAGTCGTCGGTGTCTTGATTATTTTTATCATTATCTGATTTTTTGTTACTCATTTATATATTATTATAATATTTATTTATGATAATATATAGTATAATTAATATAATAAATATTGCAGCGATACCTAAATTGGTTAAAATGTTTAAGGATAAACCATATGAACCGGTATATTTCATTCTAGTAAAAATAAAATATCCAAAAATAAGGATATTACATAATATGATAATTAATAAAAGTTCTTTTACATTTAAATCAAAATCAGTATTTGGTATAATAGAATGAATAAGATATATAGGAATAATAATATGTGTTAAAATATTAGCTAATATAATAATAAAAGTAGTAGTTTTGTAATATTTAGCGATTTTTGTATTATATAAAAATGTGAGGAGATTGCCTAATAATATGAGTGATATTAATATGCACAAAGCGGATATATTGAGAATTTTATTATGTTTATAATAAAGAGAGATACAACCAAAAACTAATGAAATGAATGTAAAATCTAGATGAAAACTAGGTATAATATTCATATATAATATGAAATATAATTTTTTTATATAATATAAAATATATGAATGAAGGAATAATAAAAGATACATATGATTTTTGTATATTTTTACATGAAAAGATGGCGTCTTGTATATTTATAACTCGTGAATTATTATATATTTTATTATTTTTATTTTTAATATGGTTGGTTTATTTTAAAAATAAGAAGTATATAGGGGGAAAGAATATTGTAAATGGTATAGATAAGATGTATTTTATAAATTTAGATAGGAGTGAGGATCGTTTAGAATATATGAATACAGAAGCAAAAAAAATAAACTTAAATTTAATAAGATATCCTGCTGTATATGGGAAAGATGTAGATGAAAAAAGTTTAATAAAAGAAGGTGTATTAGATAAGAATCATAAATTAACGCAAGGTCAACTAGGGTGTTATTTAAGTCATTTAGGAATATTAAATAAAGCTCATAATGATAATGATAATATTATTATAGTTTTAGAAGATGATATAAAATTTATGAAAGGTTTTAATAAAAGATTAAATAAATATTATAAGGAAGTGCCCAGTGATTGGGATATAATATATTTAGGAGGTTCAAGATTGAGAGGTAGAAAAATATCGGAACATGTAGTAAAGGGAGTTTATGAAAAAGAAATAACTGGTGAATATAATATGGGAACTTATGGGATGATGATAAGTAAAAAAGGAATAAAAAAACTTTTAAATTGTCTTTATCCAATAATAAAACCGATAGATATGGCTATATCACTACATAATAAAGATTTAAATATATATTTTGTAAATCCTTCAATTATAAGTCATAATAATAATTTTAAATCTGAAATAAAATTTTTAGATGAAAATATAGAATATAGTTATCATAATGATGAAACACCTACAAAGATAGAAATTATAAGTGGTGGTGAAAAGAATATACATACATATAGTAATAATATAACGAATATAAAAAAAAAAGTAGTAGGTATGGAGACTAGTTTATTTAGTATTCCTTTATTTTATATAAATTTAGATAAGGATATAGAGAGAAATAAATATATGGAAAGAATATTAGATAGATTTAAGATAGATGCAACAAGAATAGAAGGTATTTATGGAAAAACATATAATAAGAATTATATAGAAGTAAATAATAAAAAGTATTATTTTGCATTAGATACTATGCAACCCCCAACTAGTGGAGAAATAGGGACTTGTTTATCTCATATTAAAGCAATAATTAGTATGAAAGATAGAGGTGATGATTATGGGATAATTTGTGAAGATGATTTAGAATTTAGTTTATTAAATAAATATAAGGAAATAATAAATTTAGAAAAAATAATAAAGGAAGCACCGAATAATTGGGAAATGATTAAACTTCATACGAGTAATCCTAAAGTTTTAAATAAATTAAGTAATGAGTTTTATAATAATAAACTATATAGTAAAATAAAAACATTAAAAACAGAAAATTATTCTATGATGGCTTATATAATAAATAAAAAATATATAGAAAGTTTTTTTAATAAATATTATATAGATGGTATATTTATATTTAATGGTGGTCATTTTATATCGGATGTAACTTTATTATTTTCAGAAAATATGTATAATTATACTGTTCCAATATTTAAATCAAAAATATTTATAAGTAGTAGATTATCTAAAATAAATAAGTTTGATTATGAAAGTAATAAAATAATAAATCAGTTTTGGGTAAATTTAATAAAAAATAAAACCTGATAAATATATGTAAAAAAAAAAATTGATTTTATTGTTTTTAATATAGAAAGAATGATGTCGGAAATATTTGTGAAAGAGGAAGTTTATATATCGGATATAATTAGTAAAGAAGAAAAAGAAAAGAGTGATTTTATTAAAGGAACTATAAATCTGCGAGATATGGGAAAAAGAAAAATATATGAGGTGATGATTTGTGATTTAAAAGATAATAGTTATTTACTAAAACCAATAAAAAAATATAAATGTTTAGTATTTGAAGAATTATTTGGATTTGATTATGAATGTGTAAATTTTGATTTAGAAAAAAGAATTAAAATTAAGTTGTGATATTAAATAGTGGTAGATAATATTTTACCGATACCTTTGGCGTTATTTTCTCTAAAAATGAAGAGTGAATCATTTTTAATATGTTCTGGACGAAACATGAATTTGAATCTAATTTTAGCGTAATCACCAGTTCTTAATAGTTTATTTGAAGGGTCTTTATTTTTTTTAATATGTATAATTTCTTGAACACAAGCTGCTTGAATAACAGTGCCACAATGAATAGTAGATTGATAATTTTCTTTGATAGTAGTTGGATGATGTAAAATAAAAACTCTTGCGATGAATTCCTGACAACAATGTGGATTTGATGTGATATATGTGCCTTTTCTGATGTCCATTCTTTTAAATGTAAAATCTTTATTAAGTTGTTTAATAAGTAGACATCCAGATTGATTTTCGTATAAAGTGTTAACGTCATTATCTAGAACATCTCTAATATTTCTAATAGATATAGAGAAGAATTTACCTTTAAAAAAGGGTCCAATATGTAATTTATCATTTTTTGAAATAGAACCATTTTTTACGTGACCATAAAAGACAATACCGACACCATTAATAACATATGTTTCTTGTATAATAAAAGCATTATCTAGAGGGATATTATTAGAAATGTTTTTGGGAATAGTTTGTGTTTTTGTTGAGAAATGAGTATTTAAATAAGAAAGTAAATTTTGAATACCATATCCAGTTTTACATGATGTAAAAAATACAGGATATGAATGATTAAAATCAATGGATTTTTTATTTTTTTTAAATTGTAATATTTTATGATAATCTTGAATAGAATCAATATTTTTATTATTTAAAATAATATTAGGTTTTGTGTAATCTGATTCTTGAATAAATAATTGTGTATGATTATCACTATTTTGAAGTAAATCATCATTTTCAACAAAATAAAGATTTTTTTTTCCACCCATATTGGATTGAACTAAATTATCTAAATCTGTAAGAGTATTATTAATAATATTTTCAGGACACATATCTATTTTATTAATAATAATAAAAATAGGGATTTGTAGTGCTCTAGTAATATTAAAATGTTCTTTGGTCATAATACTAATACCATTATTAGCACTAATAATAAGAAACATACAATGTAAATTAAGATTTAATCCATACATAGTATTTTTAAGATATTTTTGATGACCGGCTAAATCAATAAAAGTAAAAATATTATTATCATAATTTTTAGTATTATATGATACACAAGAAGTTCTACCGCTTTTTAGTTCATGTTCATGTTTAACAACTTTAGATCTAGCATAACCTTTACCATCATCTAATATATTATTTTTTAAAACAGAAATAAGTGTGCTTTTTCCACTATCAACAGCACCAGTAAATGATATATTATATGAATACATAAATATATATATATATTTGGTTTTATATAATAATTATAATATAAAGAAATAAGGTATGTATATATAAATAAAATGAGAATAAATTATATAGGAAATTTGGAAGAGAATATAAGGACAGGTTATGGTAAATTATATGAAAATGATATTTTGGTATATGAGGGGGAATGGATAAATAATAAGTATGACGGGAAAGGGAGATTATATTATAAAAATGGGAATATAAAATATGAAGGGAATTGGTGTAATGGTGAACCTGTAAATGGAATAAGTTTTTTTGAAAATGGTTCTATATTATTTGAAAGTGCTTTTGATTTATCAGAAAGTATAATATTAGAACAGGAAGGAGATATAGATTTATTAAATGAGGATATAGAAGGTATGTTTAATGATATATCAAATAATAAAAAAAAAGAGAAAGTAAGTGAAAATTTAGATTTATATGAACCATTATTAAATAATAATAAAGATAGTATAATATTAAATAATAATAAAAAAGAAAATATAATATTAAAGTTTTGTAAATATTTGGGGAATAAAATAATAAATGCGTATAATTATATGTTAAATATTTATAGATAAATATTATATTGATTAAATAATATATATAGAAAATAGAATATATATAAATATTAATGATTAATAATGATATAGAAAATATATTAGAATGTTTAAAAGAACAAGGTTATGACTTAAAATTGAATAAAAATGAAATGGTTAAAATAATTAAGAATTATTTAGATAATAAAAATAGTCATAGTGAAAATTTAATAAAGGATAATGAAGAAGATGAAGTAAGGATAGATATAAAAGATGATGATGATAATAATGTTCATAATGATGATGATGATGATGAATCTAGAATAAATAATGAACTGAATGATGAAATGAATAAACAATTAGAAGATTATTTGAATACTATTGATAACGATAAAATTGATAATAATTTAATTGATAATAATTTAATAAATGAAGAGATAAATGATGTAAATAAAACTAAATTAAATAGTGATTTGGATGAATTAATAACAGAAACTGAGAATAAATTAAAAAATGAATTAGATAATATATTAAATAAAAAAGAGTTTACTTCTAGTGCTTCTTTATATGATTTATTAAAAAAAAAAAATAGAGCTGATAATACAAATGATGATAAATTAAATAATACATATAGATTTAATTTAGATGATTTAAAGAATAATAAAACGAATAATGTAGATAATAATGTAGATAATAATGTAGATAATAATAATGTAGATAATAATAATGGATATGATTATAAGGATATATATAATAAGTTTAGAAGATTTAATGAGAATGGATCAAATTTACATAGTAGATTAGGGAGAGGTTTAAATGATTATAATAAAACTAGTCCGTATGGTTTACATTTTTCTCAAGGTTTACATAATCATCATTCTGCATCTGGTTTACATAATCATCATCATCATCATCCTGTATCTGGTTTACATAATCATCATTATCATCCTGCTGGACCTGGTTTACATAATAATCCTTATTATCAATCGCACTATGATGTAAGAAATAGATATGGTTATAATTATAATAGAGTAGGTGGAGATTTACCTAGGAGTGGAGTATATGATATTCATAATAGAATAATAGATGAAAGAATAAGAGAAGATCAATTAAGAGAAGAGAGAATGCATCAGGAAAGATTAAGAGAGGGTAGAGAATTGGAGGAAAGATTGCGTGAAGAAAAATTAAGAGAGGAAAGATTAAGAGAGGAACGAATGGGGGATGATATGGGTAGATATGGTAGTTCAGAGAAGCCAATAGTAAAGGATTATATATATATTCAAGATGATGGAAGTAAGCCAATGGTGGAGATTTTAGGTCAAAATTTATTGAATGAGATAGATGGATTAAAGAATGATATATTGACGTATGAGCTTCATGATCCTAAACAGAAGTTATCTTTGAGGAATATATTTGATAAGTTTAAAGATAAGAAGAAGATGGTAGTAAAGTATGATAAAGAAGAGAAACAATATTATGATAATTTAGATAATAAAAAGAAGGATAAAATAGATAAGATAGAAGATAAGATATCAAAGTTAAATAATATAATAGTGCCTTTAAGATTTCGTGTATTAGAATCAAATTTACCATTACATAATAAGGCGATGATAATAAATAAGATAGAGGATTTATTTGCGAATAAGTTTATGGGTGGGAGTGAAATAACGAAGTATTCAAATTGGGTGAATAGTGCTTTAAAGATTCCTTTTAAGAAATATAAAAAGTTACCATTAGATGTAGATAATAGTAATAGTAGTGATATAGGAAATTATTTGGTAGATGTAAAGAAGACATTAGATACAGCGGTATATGGTCATACAAATACAAAGGAACAAATAATTCAGATAATAGCACAATGGATAACAAATCCTGTATCAACTGGAAATTGTATTGGAATAGAAGGTGTAATGGGTAATGGAAAGACGACATTAGTAAAGAATGGGATAGCAAAGGCAATAGATCGTCCATTTGCGTTTATAACACTGGGTGGTTGTAGTGATGCGTCATTTTTGGAGGGACATAATTATACTTATGAGGGTTCAATGTGGGGAAAAATAGTGGATGTATTGATTCAATGTAAATGTATGAATCCGGTATTTTATTTTGATGAATTAGATAAAGTGAGTGATACACCAAAAGGGGAGGAGATAATAAATACTTTGATTCATTTAACGGATTCATCTCAAAATAGTCAATTTAGTGATAAGTATTTTAATGGAATACCATTGGATTTATCAAAGTCATTATTTATATTTTCTTATAATGATAAATCAAAAATAAATCCAATTTTATTAGATAGATTAATATGTATTAAAACGGATGATTTTAAAACAGAAGATAAGATAGAAATAGCAAAGAATTATTTATTAAAAGATATTTATTCTCAATTAACAATAAAAGATGAATTATATAAATTATCGGATGAAAATTTAGAATATATAATTGATAAATATACGGAAGAGGGTGGTGTGAGAACATTAAAGAAACATTTATTTGCTATATTTAGTAAATTAAATTTATTGAAATTAACAAAACATGATGAGAATATAAAATATACTTTTGATTTAGATAAGAGTTTATTAGAAAATAATGAGATTGATAAAAAAAAGATAGATTTATTAATAGGTTGTAGTGATAAAGAGAAGGATGAATATTATAAAAATTTTTATATGTAAAATATATAAAAGGACTTAGAGGTTAGAATATATTTATATATAAGAATGAATGTTTTAACAGCAGAAGAACGAATGAATATGTCTCTGGATGAAATTGATAATTTTAATTTGAAACAAGAACTGGAACAAATGAGGGTATCGATGAGTAAGATTGAATGGGAAAATAGTAATTTATTTAAAGAAACAAAAAGTTTAAAGTGTGAGTTGGATGAGAAGAGTGAAATTATGATTTTACATGATTGGGTGATTCATATTGATGGATATGGTAAGGAATATGTGAGGGGTTGTAAGGTGAATAAATATAATAAAATTTGGGAGACATCTAATATTCAACATAAGATTAGTATGAGTACTTATCTATTGGTAATTACAGAAAATGAAAGTTTATATTGTTTACCATATTGTGAGTCTCATAATTAAGTTTAATATGATTTAAAGAAATAGTTTAATCCATTGGTGTTTAATATTATTAAGTGAGAGTTGTTTAGCCCATAAATGTCCTCTAGTTTTATAATCATTTTTTTTTTGTTCATCATTCATTAATTTAATTACATCATTTGATGTATTTTGTATATAATTGGGTGAATCGATAGTATGTTTTATGATATGTCCTCTATCGGCGATAGTTGTAGTTAATCCACCAATAGGATTATAAATACATATAGTATGATATAATTGAGCTTCAGCAGCACAGTTACAGAAAGTTTCATAAAAGTTTGTAGGATAAAAGAAATATTCGGCTTGTAAACATTCATTAGCAATAATTTCTTGTGATACTTTTGCATATGATATTTGATTATGTAGGAGTTTGATTTTATTTTTAATTTCATCAGAAAATTCGTGGGATCTAAAGACAACTAAAGATATATCGGATATATGATTTTGAATATAAATTAAACAATCTAATAAGATAGAGAGTCCTCTATTTGGGTCTGACATATAAATAAAGCGATTTTTGATTATAGGTATATTTGGTTTATAATAAGTTAAATCAAGAGGATTATAAATAATATGATTATTAAAAAGTGGTAAATCAACAATTCGTGAATTATTTTGTATATGCCAGTCTGATAAAAAAACGAGATGATTGATTTTATCTTTAAAATTATGTATTAAATGTGAGGCGTTATTTGGTAATCTATCACCATTATATACGGGATTAATAATTGTATCACAAATCCATAAAATAGTTTTTTTAGCATAATGATGATTATATAAGAAATAATTAATGTATCTAACAATAATCAAAATATCTAAATTTTTGAAATCAGATATTTTATATAAACTTAAATAGTGAACTTGATTATGGATAATTTCATCAGAAGAATCAATATTTACAAAAATATAAACATCATAAGAATCAACAAGTGATTCTGCTAATTTAAGTGCATTAATTTCACTACCAAAAACATTTTTAGAATGATAATTAGAGCCATTAAAACTTTCACTATAACCCATATAAAATGCTAAAGTGGACTTCATTTTTTAAATAAATATAAAAAAAAATGTTTAAATAGTGAATTAACTAAATTATGATGTAAATGAATTTCCAATTAACATCCAATATCCTGAACCCGTTGTTGAAACACCATCTATTCTATAAGCGTCAACATTATTTGTAGAAATAGAGTTTGTATTAGTATTAGTTGCTACATATATAAGATTAAGACACATACCTCCACGATTTAATATTAAATCAGCAGTTACAAATTCATTAGCATCTACATCTGCAAATGATTCAATACGAACTATAATATCAGTTCTTAGATTATTAGCAATTCTTTTATCAATAGTATTATAATTGGTATCATTGACATTATTAAAGAATGTTTGAAAACTAGGGTGTAAAACTAATTTAATATGTTGGCCGTTGTATTTACCGGGTCCTAATTTAACTCTACAATATAAATCGGTATCCATATGTGTTTGTGCTAATGTATTATTTGTATCTAAAGCAATAAGAACTAGTGAATATATAGGATCAATTGTTAACATATTTGTTTCTGAACCATCTGATGTAATATATGATGATAATGCAGTAGTATTAAGAATATAAGGAATATTAGATACAATAACGTGTTCTTTAATACATACATTTGAATTTAGATCGAGTGAATTATTATTAATATTAGTTGAAATATTAAGGCCTCCTACACTATTAAAGAATATATTATTTGTAGTTTTTAAATCAAATGAACCATCAATAATTTGATTATTATCTCCTTTAACAATAATTGTATTATCTAGACATGATTCAGTAGATTCACCTTTAATAAACTGTGTATTAGTGCCATGTTTAGTAGAAATATTATTATTTGTAACAATTACAAGGTCTTTTTTATTATTATTTGTATAATTAGAATGTCCGAATTGTGATGATGTTCCATAAATAGTATTTGTATGTTTTGCTTTATGATTAACATTTGAATCATGTTTAAATGTGATTGAATCATTTTTATCAATTACTGTATTAAGAGAACTTTCGGATACCTTAGTATATGGTGAATTAGTGACTGTAGATAATACTTTATTATAAGTAATATTAATATTACTATTACAAGTAAATGTATCAACATCATAAATATGTTGTGTATTTTGTTGATGTATTTCTAATGTTTCATTGAGTAGTGTTGAAACATCTTTAGATTTATAATGACTAGAGTTAATATTATATGCGTATTTATCTACAGTTGTATGAATATCAATATTAGAATTTTGAATTTCGTCAATATTAGAGTTAAGATATAAAGTTTCTGTAAGATTATTATTAATAAATGTATTACGATTATTTTCTATAGTAGCATTATAATCTTGATGAATTATGTTAGTTTGATTATTAAATGTATTATTAACATCTTTTTTATTATGAAGAATATAATTATTTGAAAAGTTTTTAGATATATCGCCATCAATGGTTACAGTTTTATTAATATGAGAATGGACATCTAATTTATTATAAGATGTAGTTTCATTAGCATTATTGTATTTATCAAATGATGTATGTAAATCAACACTTAGATTACTTTTATTATTATGTTCTAAACTATCATATGTTTCAAAGTTATCTTGATTAATTGTAATATCTCTAGTTGCTTTGTAGGTAGAATTAATGGAATTATCAATCGTTTCAAATGTAGAATTGGATGTATTAATGACATTATTTTTAAGAGTAATAGAACTATTTCCGGTAGAATTAATATTAAATTCTTCTGTTTGAATATCACTACTAAAAGCTTCAACAGCATTTGTAATACTATAATCAATATTAGATTGAGTATTATATGATGTAGCATTACTTCCATTATAGAATGTATGGTCTATAATGAAATTATTTGCGTGATTAGGATTTAAAGTCAATTCATAAATAGTATTACCTACTTTAACAATTTCATTTTGATGTGTAGCAATATCATTAAAATTATCAAATTCAGCTATTCTAACTGAACCAGAGTTTCCACCAAGTGTAACTGAACCAATAGTAATAACTTTGCCATAAATATTAAATGAATCATTATAAATTACATTTTTGATTATCAACTCTTCTTCGCCTGTTCCCCAATTAATAGAACCACCACCAACTTTACTAATGTTATCTCTAGTAGGAACAGTAATAGTATAATTACCAGTAGCATGTTGTTCTGTGCTAGTAATACATTTAATAGATACATCTAATGAATCTACTGTAAATGTAAATGTTTCTCCATCAGAGAATGGAATGAATGCACCTTCTGTTGATGAATCAGTAAAATCAGGTTTAGCATCAACGGGATAAACTACTATATCTGTGATAGAAGATTTGAGTTTACTAGTAAAAGAATCATCAAATGTATCTCTACTAAGTTTAAGACCTTTATCTTTTTTAAAGTTAGCATTATTATTTTTAGCATTAACTAAAAATAATGTTAAGGCTGCGTGCATTTTTCTATGTTTTTGTAATTCAGAGCCTCCGCCCAAAACAAATACATTTTTAAGTTTAAGTCTTTGTGTATTATTTAGTTCCAATCTTCCTTTTGAATCTTTAACAGCATCATTTGAAACACTAGTAATATCAGTATCAGCAGATGTAGAATCATTACTAAAAGCTAGATATGTTTTATTTTTAGCGAATTGTATATCGGTTTGTCTAGTAACACCAATAGAATAAGTAGTAATATTCATACGACTTTCTGAAAAAGTTTTAACATTTATAGTTTTTTCTTCTCCTTCAATAAGACTAGTATCTCCAGATATTTCAAAATCAGGTTGTGATGGATCAGTTAAAGTAACAGTTAAATGTTCTTTTAAAAATGTTTTAACAGTAAAAGGGACACTAAGTTTATATGATGTAACTGAAGTATCAAAACCATTAGTATTATTAGATTGTGTTAAATCAAAACCAGCTATACTGGACACTATATTAGATGCTCCAGATATAGTTTTAGCATCAGCTTTATATTTAAATAATAGTTCACCAGGTAAAGTAGGTTCATTTCCAGTAGTAGGTATAGAACCATTTTGGTTATATTCCCAATCACCTTCATTAGCTACATTATAAACTTGCCAGTGTTTATTTAAATATTTAATGTTTGCTTCAATTTCACTAGTGGTGTGTTCTGTATCATACATAGCTAAATAATTTAAACCAAGACCAGCAGAAGTTTGGTATGTAGAATGGTGATTAATTTTAGGAATATTATTACCATAAGAACAACTATCATCATAAAGTAAACCATTTGCAAAACCTAATATATTTATACCATTTGCTGGTGGAAATTTATAAGAACCAGCAGTAGCACTAGTATCTTTATAAACTAGAAGTATTTTTCCTCCGGATGTAGTATTTAAATTAGCAGATGATATATCTTGATTATGTAAGTTACCAGAATCACCATATTGATATTTTTTCCCATTTATCCAAATAGTACATCCTTTTAGACTATCATTTGTTTCTCCACCTCTAATAGATGTTCCATGTTTTTTCAAATATATTGCTTGTCTATAAATATCCCATGTATCACTATTTAAATATGAAGAACCTCTAGACCATATAGATTTTCTACCATCAACAGTTTTAGGATATATATTACCTAATAATCTACCACTTAATGAATTTTTTCTAGATTGATTAGCATATGCGTATGATTCATAGGTGTATGAATATAAATAATTTGTTGAAGTTTGAGCGACTTCTTTTATAAAATTATTTTTAGTCTGACTATTTTCACTTCTTAAATTTACAATTTGTTTAAATAATTCATATACAACTTCATTTCCAGCCCAGTAAAAAGATTTGGAATCTGAAGAATAAGAATGTTCATTAAGTTCATAAGGAAGTGATGAACCGGCAGGAGTAGGAACTAAAGGATTTTTATAATCAACTTTTTCTTCTTGATCTAATCTAACACTTCTACGGAATTCTTCCATAGTTAAATAATCTGGTTTAATTGTAGCATTAACATTAGGAGAAGGAGCATCTATAGCATAAGGATTATTAGGATCAGAACGGTCAATTTCTTCTCTATATTCCATATCTTGATCTATAAAAGGAAGCATAGCCATTACTCCAGGATAATCAAGATTATAATCATTCTGCTGTTGTGTTTTTGAATCACCTGAATAATCTTTATTTAAATGAATAAGTAAATCTTTACCAAATGATGATTCTGAATCAACCATACTTGTATTATCTATTTTCCAATAATTAATATTATTATAATTATTTCTAGCTTTCGATATAATAAATTTAGCCAATCTATTCGCTTTATGAAGTGTAAAACGTAAAATTAAACTGTTATTTCTATTTAGCCAATTTCTTGTAGTTATATTCCATTGACTTATTGTGTTCATAACAGAGCCAGATTCAATTCCGGCATAACCTGAATCATCAGGGTCAACAATTAAAGCAGGTTTATCTATTTGAATAATACTTAAACCTTGCCAGACATTATTTGTATCTTTAAAATCTCCTAATCCTGCTGTAGAATGAAGTAATTTTTGAATAGCGACATTTAAAGCTCCAACATCACATTTCTTAGCTTCTGTTAATGCTCTTTCTGGATTACTTAAAAATGGACCATGATAATTAATATTAAATCTTTGAGTAATACAAAATGTAGAACCCGATACATTATTAGTTGTATCTGGAGTTAATTCAGATGTAAATGGATGATTCGCATCGAGATTGGGACCAGCTGTATTTCTTTCTGTTAAAGCTATATATTCATTTTTATTATACTGTGTCCATGTGCCGTCTTGTTGATAAAAACCATATTCCCAGGTACCGTTATCTTCTTTAAGATAACCTAGAATTACAAGATAAGCGTGCATTAAAATATTTTGTAGTGATTTTGAGAAGGAACCGGGGTTTTTTGTATAATAATTACTTAATGATGAAAATGTATTTCCGGAAGTGTCGAAGTTTATATGAAACTTTTGTATAAGTTCACTATAAATTAGTTCTACAGGATATTGATCAGGACAAGCAGTATCAAAGAGTGGTATTTTTTGGTCATCTATATTAATATCTGAAAAATATGATGGAAATATTTCACAAACCATATAAAATGTTCTTATACCTTCACCTTTTTCAATTATATTATCACCAAAACCATATTGACCTACTGGATGAGCAAATCGAGCTGCGAATTTATTAAATAATATACCTTTTACTGTATTAGCATCTCTATTGCCTGGAGGAAGTAATGTGATATCAACTGGTTTATTTAATAAGAACTTACCAAATCGTGTATCATGATCTCTACCTCTATTATTATCAGGATAGATGGGTTCATATTGTAAATATCCATTGATAAGATTTGTTGGATTTTGTAATACTCCATTAGTAACATTATTGGCATCAGAAAACTTCCTGTCTAAATTTGCTCCACCTTCCTGAAACCATATAAAGAAATAAACAGGTATAGATTCTGTAGAACCAGGTGATATAGTATTTCTTAATTTTATAGTATCAATATCCAGTTGCATAATACTACCATCACTATCTAGACCATTTTGATTAGCCTGAGTTGTAGCAGCTTTTGATAGTAAATAATCAGAAAATGTTTTACCTCCATTTGCTATAATACTCGCGCCATCATCATTTTCTCCATAGGTTACACCATCAATTTTATATTCTATACCCTCTGAAATTTTATATACAAGATTTGCTCTTGCTACAGCATAATCATCTCTGTTTAATAATTTTTTTAGTTCAGTTGTATTTTTTGTTGATATATCAGCAAAAGATATATCACCTAATACTCTAGGAGGATCATGATTTGTAATATCATTTTCTTTATTAGCAAGAATTTCTTCTTGTCTTTTATATATTATGTTTTTTAAAGTTGTAGCATCATTGGTATTATCATCCCATTCAGCTAAATCTGAATTAACTTTTTTTGTAACTCCTATAATAAAACTCCAAGGTTTATTCCATCCAAGACCTACAGCTGAACCAATCCCCCCATCTCTACGAGCAGTATCTGTCTTTAAATAGTAAGCTAAATTATTATATATATCACCACCTGTAGCATTTCGATTATCCGTTAATCTATTTGTGACCTTAGCTGGTATAATATATCTCATAGACAAAGGAATAGAACCAGGGGTATTTCCTGGCCCCCACGTATTATCAGGATTTTTACCGTTATGATTATGTTGAGTAAAATCAATCGTAATTTTATGTGATTTTAATTCAAAATCAGAATCCATACCACCCGAATATGTCTTAAATTCAATTTCTCTTAGTCCTGGTTGTCCTTGTGATTGGACTTTTAAAGTTTGATTATTTTGTGTAGAATCACCTAAATTAAGTATAGTATATGTTTTATTACTATCACTATTTTTTTGTATAGTTAATGTATCTGAATTACTCCATATATCGGACATTACAGAACCACTCACAACCGGGTCTACAAAACTTGTATTAGATTGTGAGATTGCGAATTTATTGTTATTTTTTACTGCTGAAACATCAAATGTATATAATTTTCCATTTTGAAGTTTTAGTTGATACTCTTCCATAGGAATACCGTCAATTGAATAACCTCGACCTTTTAGATTTCCTGTATAACTAGATTTAAATAATCTTACATTTACAGCTGAATAACCTCCTGTATGGTCTGTATTAGCATACAATTCATCTATTAATTTAGTAGTATTAGTATCAGTATTTACAGCTGTATCAATAGTAAATCTAGAATCATATTCATCTGGATAATATCCAGGCACATCATGATATCCATAATTAATAATGTTTCTACTATTCCCTCCCGCTGGCGTTCCAGATCCGATAGTAAACCGTGTAAACTTTCTACCAGTTGCTTCAACTTTAGCAATTTTATTATTATTACCACTAATAATATAATATGCTTTTTCTATAAATGGAATACCATCCTCTATAATGCTTTCTGTAGCACGATAAATTGTTAGAGTTTCAGTTCCGCTTCCTAGATCAAAATCAGCATTAATAGCATTACCTGTTTCATCTAAAAATGCATTTAAAGTAGTATTAAAGGCAGAGAATGCGGTTTTTTGTGTAGTACTAGTACCATAGTTATATTTAATAGACCAAGTTGGTGTTCCAAACATACCATACCAAAAATAGTTATCGCTTTCAAGATATACGACATCATTCCAGGTAACTTTAAAATTATTTTGACTAGATATCCATGAATCACCATTACTATTACCTAACTTATCATAATAATTTTGTCCTCCGTTTGAATTAGTCTGCCATTCAAAATTCATTAAAACTACTTGTTGTTTATAATAACCATCGTTAAGACCACCAACGAATCTAGTACCAAATATAGTATGTTTAAATGTTGATTCTCCATCTTTTTTTATAAGTTTTGTAGCATTATTAGTATCACTACTATTCCAATCATATAATTGTGCATCAGAAAATTGAGAAACTATAGAAGCACTACCAGGATAATGTTGAATTGTATTTTCTAAAGAAGAATAACTATGAGAGTGTTCATCACCAACAAAAGATTTAATATTTACAGGAAGCTTATTCATTGGTGTACTATTCCATGCATCTAATTGTTGTTGAGTCCATCTATTGCTTTTCCAATATTTATCTTTTATTTTTCCAGTTGTTCCATCTTTAAATGTAACATCTTGATTTGTAAAAAAACTAGTATTAGTATGCTGTCCTGTTATTTTTGCTGGTAAATTATAATCAGGATGTAATTCTGTATAACCCACCGATGTATCTAATTTTTGACCGGATTCATAAAAAGTATATGATCTATTTGTTCCATAATATTCTTGTTCAGGATAAAGAGCCGCATCACTAACATTATTCATTAATGGATAAACATTTTTAACAGGACCAATATATAAATGATTATTTTTTCCAGATATATCAAATATTCTTTTAACATACTGTTCTAACGCATAATTTGATTCTGATGGTGGACTTGTTGTATATTCTACATATCCTGATCCATCTGGTTTAAAATAATACCACTTACTAGGATCTAATTCTACACCAGGAGCATCTTCTAATAATTGTTGTGTATTTTTAGGTTGATCATGAGGAACAATCCACTTAAACCAAGAAACTTCACCAGGCTGTGTTCTACCTTCATCACCTTGAGGTTCATAAGGAGGTGTATATCCCTGATATAAAGTAATTGAACCCGATTTTATTTGAATTGTTTTTGTTGTAGCATAGTAACCAGTATAATCATTTCCAGCAATATTTGGATTTGTTACACCAGCTGTCATATAAGCACTAGTATGTAATACAAATAAATTCCATGACATTCCATCTGTGCCACTCATATCCTGATATCCATTCTTGTGAAGATTTTGCGGCTCATAGAACCTGTCAGGAATAAATTTTCTATATAATTCACCAGTTGGATTAGATGGAATTCCTTGTAAGGTGCCTTCACCAAAGGTATAATTAGCATTAACATAATATCCAGATGTTTCTGATTCATAATCATTTAAATTACCTTTAGAATCTTCTTTTCTTTGATAGGTATTATCATCTTCCACCCAAGTTGTCATTTATACTTCTATAAAAGAAAAAAAAAAAAAGATTTTAAAATTTAATTATAAATCATTAATTGAATATATACCATTTAATGCTGCTAAATCAGCATCGAAGTTTCCAGCGGCTTCTGTAACAGGGAAAGTATTACCAGAACCTGGTGTATAATCAAATAATATTAAATCACCCTTTTGTAAAGTAATAGAATCTACCACATCACCTGGAACATATTCATTTGGAATTTTATGACTTAATCCATTTGTTTCATCAATTCTAACTACACATTCTCTCATTGGTATAATAGAACCATTACCTCCTATAACTCTATAACTAGTTGTAATATTTGCGATAGTTTCAATTAAATTATTATCATATTGAATAGTACAATCACTATTATATGTATTTGTAGAATTATAACATATCATATTATATTCTTTACTTAAATTAATATTATAATTATTTGAAGTTGAATTTAAATCCGATTTATATGTTTCATTTGAATCCCCAACATATAAAATATTAAATTTATTTCCTACTACTAATGAATCTATATTTGTTGAATCACCTGTGCCTATACTTGTATTAATATTATTACTAATATTAATAATATTTGTAGACTCAATAACTGAAATAATATCACCCATATTAGAATGCACATGACAATAATAATATAATGTCACAGGAGACGTAGGTGTAAAAGTTAAAGTTCTTGATGATCCTGATGTGAATTGAGATAAATAATCAGTTTCATTTACATTTGTTCCATCTATATTATAAACTACATTAGTAGAATAGATAGAACCAGCATTATGTGAACCATTATTTGTTGTGCTTAATAAGAATGGATGGGAGTTTAATGAATTATCATCTAAGTTAAATACATAAATATTATTAGGTTGTAATTGAAGTGATAATTGAGAAACACCATTAATAAAATATTTACCAGCATTTGCTGTAACAGTATAATTAGTAGTAGTTGCTACAGTTGTTGTGCTATCAATAATTGATGTATATGATGAATTATAAGTTTCAGTTAAACTATTATTGTAATTAATTATTAAATTCTCACCGACATCATAGCTTTCATTTGCTCCATACACTTCAGACAAATTTTGATGTAAAACTAAATCATATTCGTCATTGATTGTTTTACTATCATTTCCTTCAGTTAAATTAATAATGCCTTTTTTATAAATATTTGTAGTATTTAAAGCTGTTACATTTGAGTTTCCTGAAATAATTTGATTTAGATTATTTGATATAGTGATTTCATTCATTTTTTTATAAGTTTCTGATGATACACCAGTAACTTCTATATTATTAATTTTATTAAGGAATAAATCATGATTAAGACTTACATTTGTAGTTGTATGTTCTGATATATCATTAAAGTTTTTCTTATATGTTACAGTATTATTATCAGTATATAAACTAGCATTTGTTGATATATTTAAATTGTGATCTATTCCTACAATTTTATTCATATTATTGTGTTTAGTTTGATTTATATTTACATAAGTTTCACTATTATTTGTATGAACAATTATATCTTGTGTTTTAGCAATATTTAAGTGATTATTTCCATATACATTATCCATATCTTTAGTTACAGTTAAATGTTTGAAATCTTTTAAGTTTTCAACTAAATTATTTTGATTTATTAATTTGTTTTTATTAAATGTTTCAGTTATATTATTTGTAAGATAAAAATGATTAGTACCTTCAATTATTTTTTCCATATTACTAGTAACATCAGTTCTTAAAGTAGAATTAATATTATTATAAAAAGGTAAATGATGAGTTAAATTATTATTTTTAGTTTTTGTATGTAAATCTTTTTTATATGTTTCAACACTTTGGCCTTGAATATTATATGATAAATCATTATTAACAGTTTCAATTAAATTAGTTGTAATATTTGTTGTATATTTTTGAGATGATGTATAATTCATATCATTCCCAGATGTATATGATATAGATTTTAAATTACCACCATCAGCTACCGCTTTTAAATCTAAATCTACATTTGTTTTTAAATTTAATTTTCCATCATTATTTTTTTCATATTGTATATTTGTGTCGCTACCTATTTGAATATTTCCATTTGTATGATTTGTATCTCCTATATAAACATTATTAGTTATACCTAAAGAACCTTTGGTATATATACCAATATCTTCATTATTATTAACATTTGTTGATAATGCTTTTACTTTATCAATATTTATATTACAATAATTGTTTTTAAAATTATTATTCGAATTAGTTACAACTGTATCTAAATCTGTAGCACTTATATCTTTGTTATCAGTAGTATCAGCATCAACTTCATTAATTAAAACATAAGGTTTTGTTCCTGTATTATGTTTAATTAAACCTGTAAATTTATAATCACTATTAGTATCTTGATATCTATTCATGATTCCACCAAGTAAATTATCACCTGTATTTTGTTCACCTATTAATAATAACGGATTATCAAATACAACTTCTTCTGTATTAAACCTAGCTTCAGCAGCTAAAATTGATGCCGAATCAGATATATTTAAATCTCCTCCTATATGAACATCTTTTTTTATATATGAACCACCATCTACCTGGAAAGATGTTAAATTTACACCATCTGAACGTGTATTATCTACATGAACTCTATTACCAGCTGTTAAAATAATATTAGCAGGTGCAGGATTAGCATCTCCTACTGAACCAATAAAGAATGTATGTGATTTTGTTCCGCTTGTAATTTTGATAGTATCATCTGGATTTAAATAATTTGAAGAATTACTGTTATCATTTGTATCAAATGTAGATGCTTCTGTTGAAATAGTTACTCCAGTCCAATAAGAAGAATCTAATTTATATCTTTCATTATTGCCGTCATCATCACGAGTAAATGTAAATGTTTTATTATCTAATGTAAATTTTATATTTTCAGAGTTAGATAAAGGACAATAAAAACCATTAGAACTTTTATTATATTCAATTAAATCAATAGTTTCTCCAGATTTAATAACATCAACTTCAGATTTTGTAAAACTTGCTGGTAACTTCAAATCAGATGGTTTAAGTTTAGTCATTTTCTTTAATAAATTATTTTCATTAAATAATATTTTAAGTAGTGTTGTTCTTTTATTTCTTTTTTCATTTACTGTTCCTAATATATTATTTTTTAAATTTGTTACTAAATCATTTGATAATAATACCTTCCCTGATGAAGGAACTGAAGGAATACCATCTTTAATATTATTTATAGCATCATTTGTTATACCTAAATTAAGTGCTTTTGTAATAATATTAGCTTGATTTTCTGTCAACTTATAAAGTTTAGAATTATAAACTATATAGAATCCTTCTTCAGTAATTTGGTAAGTAGCTGTATTATTCTGATTATCTATTTCAGTATTATTATTAACATGATGAGCTTCTGCTTTATAAACTGAAACTTCCTGATAGCTTGATAATGATGGATTTGAAATTGGGTTAATAATAATTTCATTAAGACTATAATCACATTGATTATCATTTACTAGAGGAGGCCACCCTGACTTCGCCGCTAGTGTTTCAAAATAAAATTCACCATACCTCAACCCTTCAGACGAAGAGCCGTTATCATGAGCATAAGCTCTATAAGTAGTTGGAACTGGTGGATTATTATTTACATTATCTACACCAAGTATTTTTATTGTCCATTTTGTACTATCATTAGGAGAAACTTCTATTCTCATATGAGGATCTGTTGTTGTCCAATACTGGTCCCAGTTCGTCCCTCCCCACCTACCTAAATGCTTAGTAGGAAATTCAGTATTTGTAATATAAAAATCTGTGGAAGACCCACCAATAGCTTCAAACTTATAAACTATTTCAGCCTTATGTGGCTGATTATTAGTCCAATCGGGTCCCCATGATGTGGTCCCAGAGGGAGGCTTTTGCCAAGTTCCCCAGGATAGAGAATATGATTCAGATAGTATTTCTATTGATGATATCCATCTATCATACATATCTTTAATCTGATAATATCCTATACCAGATTGTGGATCATTCATTGTTGCCCTAAATCCTGTATAATTAATTTCAACTTCAACATCCTCTACTCCTTCTGTCTTTAAAGAACTAAGAGCTGATTCACTTACATTATCAAATAAATAATTATTTTGATCAATGGGATGAAATCGATCTCCCCCACCATCATCTCCACCTCCATCTCCACCTCCACCATCATCTCCACCTCCACCATCATCTCCACCTCCATCTCCACCATCATCTTCCTCCATTGGTGTAATTTGATTACTGCCTCCTTCTATTTTCCAGTATCCGTCTAAATCCTGCCATCCACTACCATCACTAACTGATATTTGTAAATTACTATATGGTCCAAAATTCATATTTAATTTTACAATAGGTTCACCACCTGAATCATACATGTTATCTTTAAAGCCAGTACCACTAATTGCAGTTGATCCATCTGAAAAAGTAATATCGGTTCCATCAAACCAATCCCATAATTGAGTTACAGTTATAGGATTAGGTGTTTGTATTTCAGAACCATTATATGTCATTTTAATTGTAGTTTGATCATTAGTAAGATTTAAAGGAGTGCCGGGCATAAGATTATCTTCATCTTCACTACTACTACTACTACCGTCACCACCACCTCCACCTCCTTGATCTTGTTCTAACTTTCTTAAAACAGTGGTGCCGCCCCCCTCTTCATATTCCCACCAATGATAATCTCCAAATTCAATCCAGCTATCACTATCATTACGACGGAAGCTTAATTGACTTGCATTTATATGTGTGTTATAAAATTTATATTTATTATTATCAGTTTGATTCGTCCAATTTGATATATTAAATTGATAATTATTTATAGTAATACTATCTCCATCAAAGAATTTCTTTAAGTCTCCTGGTGCAGATTCGTGATCCGTTCCGTCAATGGTAATTTTTATTTTAGACTGATTTACATCTATGTGAATTTCATCTATACTATTAAAACTACCTCCACCTCCACCTCCACCTCCATCTCCACCATCACCTCCACCTCCACTACCACTACCTTGATTTTCTGTCAACTTATAAAGTTTAGAATTATAAACTATATAGAATCCTTCTTCAGTAATTTGGTAAGTAGCTGTAT
>MDTD01186057.1_pt1 | contig 22807 bp, 23 predicted proteins | sample 811221 | NCBI WGS metagenome assembly MDTD01 (sample SAMN05326646, study PRJNA326480) | marine metagenome | isolation source: seawater | place: Pacific Ocean: South West | collected 2011 | reverse complement strand
CAACTCTTTTTGAGAAGCTAAAATATAAATCAAAACGTACTATTGTCTACCCAATGCATGAAGTCTGGTTTGATGTTGGTAATAAATCAGACATTAAAATTGCAAACAATTTTATCGAAGGGAAAAATGATTAATGGTGATGTATTAGGATTAGTTCTTGCAAGATCTGGGTCTAAAGGCATTAAAAATAAAAATATCCAACTATTTTTAGGAGAGCCCCTGCTTGTATGGCCTATTAAATGCCTAAAAAATACTCAGGAAATTTCTAAAGTTATTTTATCGACTGACTCAAACGAGTATAGGGAAATAGGAATAGAAGCCGGAGCTGAAGCCCCCTTTCTAAGGCCTAAAGAATTAAGTGGTGACAAAGCAACTTCATTTAGCGTTATCGAGCATGCAATTGAGTTCTTGAAAAAAGAAGAAAATCATACTTTTGAATATGTCGTCCTGCTTGAACCAACATCTCCACTAACAGAGAGTTCAGATATTTCTGATGCTTTAAATTCTCTTCATGAAAATAAAGAGAATGCAGATTCAATTGTTAGCGTTGCTGAAGTGGTAGATCAGCATCCAAACTTTTGTATCAAAATAAAAAAAGATGAATTAATTATGCCTTATAATAAGACATATAATAATACCAGGCGACAGGATATAGAGAAGTTATTTCATTACGATGGAAGCTTTTATATTTCAAAAGTTAAAGAACTTATAAAGAATAAAACTTTTTATCATCCAAGAACAATGGCTAAAGTATTACCAAAAAAGAAAAATATAGAAATTGATACTATTGAGGATTTAATTATAGCCGAAGCCTTTTCAAAACTTTGAATTTTAAAGCTAAGATTAAAATATAAAAATGAAGAAAAATTATGATGCATACTGGTGTTCAACTTGTTTAAATATGTCCACAAGGAATAGGATTGTTTTTGATGAAAAAGGGAGATGTAATGCTTGCGTATGGTCAGAAGAGAAGAAAACTCTTGATTGGAGTGTGAGGGAGAGCGAATTAAAGGAATTATTTAATTACCATAAGAATGATAGTCCATTTGATCTCATTGTTCCCGTGAGTGGAGGAAAAGATGGTTCTTATGTTTCATATAATTGCAGAGAAAAGTATGGATTGAATCCTTTGTGTGTAACTGTTCACCCCCCAACAAGATCAGAAATTGGTCATTTGAATCTAGAAAACTTTAAAAAAGCTGGATTTCCCCTCCTTGAAATAAATCTGCCTTATGATTCGCATAAAGAACTTAATAAAAAAGGTTTTATTGAACAAGGCAGGCCCTTATATGGGTGGACTACGGCAATATTTACTGCAATTTTAAGAGTTGCTGATAATTTTGGCATTACATTAATAATGTATGGTGAGGATGGTGAAATAGAGTATGGAGGTGCGAATGATTCTAAAAACTCTGGTACCTTCAAGCCAGATTTTATTAAAGATGTTTATTTGGAGGGCGAGGTTGCAAATACTTTTTCAAATCTATCACCTTCAGAGAAGTATTTTTGGGAATTTCCAGAAGATATAAATCCTAAAATTGAAATGGCTCATTGGTCTTATTATGAAGATTGGGATCCTTATAGAAACTACATAGTTGCAAAAGAACATTGTGGACTTGAAGAGAAAGTTTCACAAAATACTGGCACTTATACTAACTTTGCTCAAAACGATAACGATCTATATGATTTACATACATATTTAATGTATCTTAAGTTTGGTTTTGGAAGGGCTACTCAAGATGCAGGCATCGATATTCGAAGAGGATCAATGACTAGAGAGCAAGCTATAGAGCTTGTTAAGCTTTACGATAATCAGCTGCCAGAAGAGTATATCCTTAACTATTTAAATTATTATGATATGACTAGAGAACAATTTGATGAGGTAATTGATAAATGGGCAAATAAAGATTTATTTGAAAAAAAAGATGGCATTTGGATGCCAATATTTGAAATAAGTTAATGATAGGAATAATCGACTGTGGCATCAATAATATTGGGTCCTTAATTAACGGTCTAAATTATCTAAAACTTCCTCATAAGATAATTACTGAACACACTGAGTTAGATAATTTCAATAATTATATTTTACCTGGGGTGGGATCTTTTGATGCTGGAATAACCGCACTTAAAGAAAAGAATTTTTATAATACTTTAAAAGAAACTGACTTTTCTAAAAAAAAGATTCTAGGAATATGTCTCGGGATGCAACTTTTATGTAAATCAAGCGAGGAGGGTCAAGAGATAGGTTTGGGGTTGATCGATGCAGACGTAATTCATTTAAAGAATAAAGGCTGTAATTCGAAGATCCCACATGTCGGATTTAATGAGATTGTCTTAGCAGATTGCAAGGAAAACTTTTTCAGCAATCTTATGTCTAAAGATTACTATTTTATTCATTCATATACAGCAAATATTAATGATAAAAATATAAAATGCGCCTACACAGAATATGATGGGCTTGAAATTGTTGCGGCTTTTAATAATTTGAATATTTATGGAACTCAGTTTCATCCTGAAAAATCTGGAATTAAGGGTCTAGAAATAATAAGAGATATTTTTAAAGATATATAGTTAGAATGCTTAAGAAGAGATTAATATTTATCTTATTTTTTCAAAATGGATACTTTCATTTAAGTAGGAACTTTAGACTCCAAAAAGTAGGAGATTCAAAGTGGCTTATTGATAAATTTAAGTTTTCTTCAATTGGGGACTTTATCGATGAGCTCGTCGTTATTGATGTTTCAAGGGAAAGATCATCAATAGAGAATTTAGATAATTTGAAAGAAACTTTAAATTCTCTAATGAAAGGTATTTTTGTTCCCCTCACTGTGGGAGGAGGAATATACGATATGAATTCTGCAAAAACTTTATTTGAAGCCGGAGCAGATAAGATTCTTCTTAATACATCAGTTGCTAATAACAAAGAGTTCGTAAAAGATTGCATAAGCAGGTTTGGTGCACAAGCAGTTGTTGGCGGAGTAGACATTAGAAAAAAAGAAGAAAAATATAGGAGCTTTATAAATAATGGAACTGAGGATTTTAGTGATTTAGAGAACCACCTTGAGCTAATTGAGGATTTAAAATTTGGCGAGGTATTAATTACGGATATTGATAGAGATGGAACAGGAATTGGATTTGATATGGGTTTGCTCAAAAAAATACCAAGCCTCACAATTCCAATAATTGTAGCAGGAGGAGCTGGTAAACCTGAGCATTTTGAAGAAGCGCTTCTTCTGGAGAATATTTCAGCCTCTGGAACAGGGAATTTATTTAATTTTATTGGAACAGGATTTGAAAATACCAGGCTTCACTTGTCTAAAAAATTAAACAACATAAGAAAACTATAGAAATAATATATGAAAAAGATAATAAATTTCTTTAATACTATTTTCCTAAAGTTCAAAATTCAGAAATCCATAAATTCTTACGATGAAAAAATAAACCATAAGTATTTAGAAAAAGGATTTGAGCTTGAAAGGAATTTAATTAGCTTTACTCCAAATTTAAGTAAACCAACATCTTTTGATGAATATGGATTCAATGAGATGAGAATTATAAATAAAGATCTTGCACTTATTGCATCAGAAGCAATGGATTTTTTCAATGAAAAAATTACTGGATACATAGGTAAAAATGTACGTTTGGATGATATGGTTTTATTGTGGTTCGATCCAAGTAAGGCTAAAAAAGATTCTGTTTCTGGGTATTGGCATAATGATCATTGTGGAAACCGTTTAAAATTATATATTTGCCTACTGGGAGATGGAAAAACACCAACCATATACTTACCAAAAACGCATACAGGAGATTTTAGATTTACTCTTAAGGATATTATTAGATTTCTTGGATTTAAAAATAAGAAAAAGCTTGCCAATCAGCATAAATTAGATCTGTCCGAGAGAGATTGTTCTATATTTGATACTAATGGACTGCACAGAGGTTTTTATGAAGATGGATCAACTGAGAGAGTTACGCTTATATTGGAATTTATTGATAGAAACAAAAGTAATAATATCTTTAATGCCGCTCCTACAGGACCAGGAAACTCTATTAATGATATGATTATCTTCAATAATGAGGCATTGAGCATTATGTCTAAAAATAGTTTCTTTGATTTTAATCTTTTAAATTCAGAAGGAAGTGCGCATACCTACTCACTAAAAAATAATTTTAAGAAACCATAATTATGATTACTAGTTTAAAACCAATTGAAATAGCTTCTTATGTTGCAAATCAAGTTAATCACATTTTTAATGACGCTAGCATTTTAGATACAAATGTATTAATAAAATATGTAGATTCTGCATTAATCAGATCAGAATTATGTTTTTCAAAAATAAATAACAAATACTTTTATGATGGTCAAAATGCTATTTTTAATCATCTGAATGGTGATCAATATTCAATGTTTTTATATTTTCTATCGAATTCTATTTATAAAGAGAATCAATCATCTTCTAATCTAAATATGGCATCAAAAATTTATTTGTTGAATAAGGCTCTCCATGGAATAGATGTATTCTATGAGATAGAGTTGCCAGAAATATTTATTTTTGTTCACCCTGTTGGAACAGTATTGGGAAGGGCCGACTATTCAAATAATTTAGTTGTTTATCAAAGGTGTGGAATTGGAGCTAATAAAGATAATTCTCCGCAGCTCGGTAAACATCTAACTTTACATCCAGGCAGTTCAATTCTTGGATCATCAGTAGTTGGAGATAACTGTTCAATTGCATCAGATTCAATCCTAATAGATACTAATTTAGGTGATAATACTTTATATTTGGGTAATCCAAGTTCAAGTAAGCTTAAAGAAAAAAATAATCTAAACCCCATTTGGTGCTTTGATTAAAGATGAAGACTAATAAACATAAACAATCAGGACAAAATTTATACTCGAAGGCTAAGCAAATCATTCCTGGAGGAACTCAGTTACTATCAAAGCGACCTGAAATGTTTTTACCAAACCTCTGGCCATCTTATTACTCAAAAGCCAAAGGATACAATGTTTGGGACTTAGATGGGAATAAATTTATCGATTTTGCAACAATGGGTATTGGAGCTTGTTCGCTTGGATATGCTGATTCTTTTGTAAACAAAAAAGTAAAAGAAGCAATTTCCAACGGATCAATGTCAACATTAAATTGCCATGAAGAAGTTGAGCTTGCAGAAAGACTTATTAATCTTCATCCATGGTCTGATATGGCAAGGTTTTCAAGAGGAGGAGGAGAGGCCTGCTCAATAGCTGCTAGAATTGCTAGGGCATCCTCAGGAAAAGATAAGATTTTGTTTTGTGGATATCATGGCTGGCATGATTGGTATATTTCCGCAAATATAGAATCAAAATCTAATTTAAATGCTCAACTTTTATCTGGTCTAGATAGTGCAGGAATTCCCTCAAATCTTGAAGGAACATCTATTCCATTTTTGTATAACAATATTGATATGGTTAAATCATTAGTAAAAAAATATAGAGGACAGATAGCGGCTATTTTCATGGAGCCAGTTAGGGCTAATGAGCCAAAAGATGACTTTTTGCAAGAAATTAGACAAATATGTGATAAAGAGAAAATAATTTTAATCTTTGATGAAGTCACATCAGGATTTAGAAAAAACCCTGGTGGCGTTCACTTAAATTACAAGGTAAATCCAGATATTGCTGTTTTTGGTAAAGCTCTGGGAAATGGTTTTCCTATTTCAGCAGTTATTGGAAGATCTAAGATTATGAAATATGCTCAAGATACTTTTATAAGCTCCACTTTTTGGACTGAAAGAGTAGGCTATGTTGCTGCCATAGCAACAATTGAGAAATTTGTTAAAAATAAGGTTCATAATCATTTAATTAAAATGGGGAAAGAAGTAAATAAGATTTGGACTAAAGCAGCTATAAAAGCTGACATAAATATATCTATAGATGGTCTAGAGCCTCTTACACATATTAACTTTCTTGAGGATGATGCATCTAAAATCCAAACAATCTATACACAAGAAATGTTAAAGAGGGGATTTTTAACAGGATCAAGTGTATACACATCATATGCATACGATAAAGTGGCTATAAAAAAATTTAATAAAGCCATTAATGATGTTTTTATGATACTTAAAATCGCAAAAGAATCTGGAAGAATAGATAATTTCATAGATTCTGAAGAAAAGCATTCAGGATTTAAGAGACTCACATAAAAAGATGTTAAACGACCAATTTTCGCTAAAAAATAAAGTTGCGGTTATTACTGGTGGTAATGGGATCTTAGGATCAAAATTCGCAAAAGGCTTTTTAGAGGCAGGAGCATATGTAATTATCTTAGATATCGATTCTGAATTAAAAAATAATAAGGATCTAAACTCAAAAAAAACTAAATATTATAGCTGTGACATAACGAGCAAAGAATCTGTTAAAAAAGTAATAAAGACTATTGTAGAAAAATATAAATCTATTGATATTCTCCTAAATAATGCTGCATCAAAAACTGGCAAACTGGAAAACTTCTTTAAGTCATTTGAAGAATATGACTATGAGACATGGCAGGAGGTAATGCGTGTCAACATTGATGGCATGTTTCTTGTCGCTCAAGCTGTTGGCAAGCAGATGAAAAAACAAAAAAAAGGATCAATAATTCAAACTTCTTCAATATATGGTTTAGTTGGACCTGATTCCAGGATATATAGTGGCTCAGAATATTTAGGAACTAAAATAAATACTCCAGCAGTCTACTCAACCTCTAAGGCAGCAGTCATCGGCCTTACAAAATGGCTTTCTGTATATTATGCAAAATATAATATAAGAGTTAATTGCCTAGTTCCTGGGGGGATTGAGAGTGGGCAGAATGATACTTTTATTTCAAATTACTCAGATAAAGTGCCGATGGGAAGAATGGGAAAAGCTCAAGAGTTAGTCCCAACAGTTTTATACTTATCCTCAGACGCATCCTCATATGTAACAGGCCAAACTTTAGTAGTTGATGGTGGATTTACTTCTTGGTGAATAATCAAAATATTATTGCTACTGCAATAAATGGTATAAATTTTAGAAGTCTGAGTTCTGCCATAAGATTCTCTATACCCATCGGGATTTTATTTATATCCAATGAATCACAACTTGGCCTTTACTATCTAGCTCTTTCTATTCTTTTAACAGGATCAACCTTTTTAGGTATAGAATTAGGATATTTTTTTTCTACAAAATATTTATCTAAGGAAAGTAAAAACCTCTCCCTGATTTTTAATGAGTTAGTTTCAAGGAGCCTACTAATTTCTATTACATCATGCTTAATTGTTTTTAGTATATTTATTATTTTTAATCAAGATCTTGATCTCTATTTCTTTTTCTTGCCCTTATTGTTTGCGATTGAGGCATGCTCATATGAAATAGGTAGATTTTTCTGGAATATTGGTGAAGTAAAGCAGGCATCCAAAAGAGATTTTATAAAATCAATCTTCTTTGTAATCGCAGTATTTTCTTCAATCGCTCTAACTGAAAGTGTAATCAGCATTTACTCTATCGGAATTATAATAGCTTCTAATATTCTTATAATTTCATACGAGGTGAAAATTTGGGGAAGCTTAAAAGAACTTTTTCCACAAACCACAAAAGAGAAGTTTTTTCATATAAGTAATTTTTTTGATTTTATAAGGTCTGTAGTAAAAACTTGTGGACCACAATTTATTCAAAATCAAGTAATTGGATTTACCATGCTGGTTGAGAAATTATTCATCACTGCATTAATCGGTTTATCCGCTCAAGGTGCATATTCCTTTATTTATTCAATTGTTCAAACTTCAGCAGCATTATTTTTAATGCCTGCAGCAGCAAAAACCAAACAAATCATTATTTCTGATCATCCACATTTCAATGATCCATATATTTATAGATTTGCTATAAAATATCTACCAACCGTAATCTTATTCATATCAGTGTTCTCATTCTTTGCTGTTATTTTTGTACCAATATTAGGAGAGGTGCTTAACAAAAATATTGCCGAGAATTTAATTATCGTGACTATTGCTGTATTTTTTTCATCCTCTGCTAATGCATTTATGTCTTCTGTATCTCCTCTCTATAGCCATAAAGGAAGATGGATACGGGCAAACATATATTCATCACTTATGCTTATACCCTTTTTACTAGTATTTATTTCGAGTGAATTTTTGAATATCTATTTAGAATTAATTGTTTTTATCTCAATTGCAATTTCTGGTATTTTACAAGTTGCAATTAGGCTTTATCATTTTAAAAAGTCAATAATTAAATATGAATAATTATGATGAATCTTATTATGTTGATTTAGGTATAAGTCAGAGCTTATCAATATTGCTCTCTATCTCTATAATCATTGTTTCGTTGATAGGGTTTTCCTTGGATAAATCTTATAAATCAAGATTTATATGGATAGTGAACTTATTTTGGTCTTCTTTGCTGCTTCTTAACAGGTCTAGGCTATCAGGCCTTCAGATTGAATGGACACATCTAGAACAAATTCTCATCAATTTATTGATTTTCCTGCCATCAATAGCGATTCTATATTTGATTTCAATACTCCCAAATCAAAAAGACAAATTTATTTATAGAACTGATCTACTCCAGGGTATTTCTGATGATCAGGCCGCGGTTGTAAAAAGAGTTGTAATTGCAATGATGATGATCATCTCAATTATTTTCACAATAGATTTAATAATTTATGATGTCCCTCTTTTTTCTCTAAACCTTGGGACTGTACTTTTAAATGATGCAAGAACTGCTGCAAGACTTCCAATACTATACACATTTGCTCAGTCATGGTTTCTAATTACAGTTATTGCCTGCTCAATGATATTTTTTTCAAAAGGTATTGCTAGAAATTGGCTTTTCTTAATGGTGTTACTCTACACAGTTCACTCAATTTTGATGTTTGGTAGAGGAAGTATCATTTATTGCTTTTCAGCAATTTTATTATGTTTTTTCGTATTTTCTCAAAGATCAAATTTAAATAAGGTCCTCTTAACTATAGTTCCAGTAATTAGTGTCTTAATATTATTTTCTTTAGCAGGCACATTAAGACAAGGAGTGGGGGCTGGAGGATCTTTAATCCAATATAGTGTCGTTGAATATGGATTATTTAGGCCGAATACTCCTGAATTTTTTTCATGGCTTTATGGTTATGCAATTATAAATTTTGATAATTTAATACTTTGCATTAGAGATTTTGATGCAAGAGGTGCGATAGGCTTTAAAACGTTGCTTAACTTTGCGCCTGCATTTATTGGAGAATTATTAGGAATGGACTACTCATCAAGAGCCTCACAGGGAATACAAAGTCTGCCATATGTTGGAAGGTTTAATCTGCCGACAGCTTATGGAAGTATTGGTTTTGATTATGGATGGGTTGGAGTATATATGTATTCATTTTTTGTTTTTTCTTTAGTTCCCACTTTTTTCCATAAAAATTTCTCTAACCTAGGGATAGCTTCAAAAATATTTTTGATGTATTTATTATTATCTTTTCTTTTTATCACTATATCTAATATGATTCTTACATCTAGAATTTTAGGATTTATAAGCGGCATAATTTTATTCCAGTTAATATTTGTAGTTTTGAAGCCTAAAAAGTTTAATGTTTTCTAAATAACTATTTATACAAGTGAAACCCAATAGTTGAAATAAATGATTATAATATTTAGAAAATTTAAGGTTATTTAGTTGAATATAGAAAAAAAAAGAATTGTTTTTTTAACCTTAGATCCATTCAATCCTGTAATTAAGAAATTACTATTATCTTTGTCAAATAAATTTGATCTTTTAGTTGTTTCAGATTTTGATCTTGGTGCAGACTATCCTTGCAAACATAAAGTTTATAGGCATAAGCGAGGAATCTTTGAAAGTTTTTTATTTCTTTTCTATAAACATGTTAATTCAATACAAGAAAATAATTTTATTAAAAGAAACGTTTACAGGAAGAATAAATATGTAATTAATATAATGTATTTATTGAAGAAGTTTGCTGCATTTTTCTTTAATTTACCTTCATACAGCGATATCAACTTTTTTTTATATAAAAATACCGATGCAGGCAACGATTTTTTAAAAGCATCTGATATTTGTTTTGTAGATGCCAACCTAAGACACACATTAACACTTAATCCTTTAGTAGTTAAAGCAAGCATTTTAACTAGCATGGTTTCTATAGTTTATTCTTGGGATAATCCACAATATTCCACAATCAACAAATTTTCTAAAGCATACCTGGTGTTTAATGAAATTAATAAATTAGAATTGAATTCATTGCATAACATAGATTTAGATAAAATATTTATTACCGGATCTTTGATACATGATTACCTAATTGAGCACGGTTTACCAAAGAAAAAAACAAACATCGACCGAGATTCCAAAATAGCCAACAGACCTTTAAAAATTTTGTATGCAGCAGTTTTTGGGAGCATAGATGACATTATGATAAGAGAAGAAATTAAGTTTTTAATCGATCTTATTAATAAATTAAATGATAAGGGTAAAGACTTTGAGTTAATTTTTAGGCCCTATCCATCAATCAAAAACCCATCACTATATGAACCATTATTGAATTACAAAAATGTAAAAATTTTTAAGCATAAAGATTTCCAGACCATACCTAGACTTGGTAATAAATCTGAAACAATAAGTTTTAATAAAGATGATAGCAAGATATTACAATTTTATGATGTTGATGTCCTTTTGAGCACCGGCTCTACTTATACATTGGAATTTGCATTTTCAGATACCCCAATAATACATATGAATGCAAATACATTTTTAAAAAATAATAAAAATTCATTGTTTTTCAATAGATTGGCAATATATGGCCATTTAAACCATCTATCACCTGAAGGATTTAATAAAAATGTTGTAGATAATTTTGATGCTTTAACTGAGAATATCTATAAATTAAATACACTAAGCGCAAGCGGTTATAGTGATTATTTGAGAAGATTTTCTAATCCTTTTTGCTATGAGAAGAAACAAGCAAGAGATTTAATTCAAGAATTTTTGATAGATTTTTCTAAGAATCAAGACATGAAAGCTGAATATTAAATATTTTAAAGTGAAGTTTATAGTAAATAGCAGATTTCTAACTCAAAATATGACAGGTGTTCAGAGGTATGCGCTTGAATGTTCCATTTTAATGAAAGAGCTATATAAAGATGAGGTTATCTTCCTTGCTCCAAAAGGAAAGATTAATAAAGATTTGTCTAAAAAATTAAATGTAAAACAAGTTGGTATTATGAGGGGACATTTATGGGAGCAAATAGAATTACCAATATACAGTTTTTTTTATAGCGCTACTTTAGTTTGTTTTTGTGGAATGCCTCCAATATTAAAAAGAAATTTAGTTTTTGCAATTCACGACATAGCATTCTTAAAATATCCTCAATTCTATAATTTTTTTTATAGAAATTTATACAGCTTCTTTATAAAAAAGGGTTACAAAAAAGCAAAAAAAATATTTACAGTTAGCTCTTTTACAAAAAAAGAATTAATAGAATTTTATGGAAAAAGAGAAATATACATTGTGAATAATTCAACAAATCATCTTAAAAAAGAAGATAGTTTTTCAGATTTACCAAAAGGCTTAATTGATAGGGGTTATATTCTCTGCGTTGGAAGCATTGAACCAAGAAAAAATTTAAATCAACTTATTAATGTTTATTTAAAAGAAACCCGAGAGTATAAAATGGTAATAATAGGAGAGAAAAATAAAGTATTTAATCAGCAAGATTTTCCAGAAAATTTTTATAATGATGATATTGTTTTCACAGGCTATATTTCGGATAGCAAACTAGCTTCATTCTATAAATATACAAAATGTTTTATATATCCATCCTTGTATGAAGGCTTTGGGATCCCTCCATTAGAGGCTATTTTTTATGGATCCCCTGTCGGAGTATCAAATATTCCAGCTCATAGAGAAGTCTTAGAGGATTATGCATATTTTTTTAATACAAATGAGCCAATAAATTTAGATAAAATCATAAACGAAGCAAATAAATTAAAAAATATAAATATTTTATATAACCCTCATCCTTTAATTAAAAAATATTCACAGAAAAATCAAAAAGAACAAATAATTTCTCTATTGCAAAACCTATGAGCTTTTAAAATATCTTTAAAATATTTTGAGATACAAAAGATCTTAAAAGTTGTAAAATATAGCTAAATATTACACATATAAGTTATGTCGAACAAAGATAAAGTTAAAGAAGCTAGATTAAAAGAAATAGACTTTTGGAAAGAATCTGAGCAGGAAAGGCCAAATGTCCACTCTGTTGAAACTATTTTAGAAAAATCTTCAAATGCAAAGATTTTTCTTAAGTCCTTATCTGAGATTTCTAATATTAATTTATCAGAAGGTTCTAGAGTTCTTGAGATTGGAGGAGGACAGGGTTGGGCATCATGTGTGTTAAAAAGTCTTAATCCTAAGATTAATATTACGACTACAGACATATCAGATGATGCAATATCATCTATTCAAATTTGGGAAAATATCTTTAAATCAGAAATTGATAATAAGTACGCATGTACAGCCGATAAAACGCGCGAAAAAGACGAAGCTATTGATTTTATCTTTACTTTTGCATCTGCTCATCATTTTATTACCCATAGAAAGGCGCTAAATGAAATCAATAGGATTCTAAAAGTTGGAGGTAAATGCGCATATATTTTCGAACCTGTAACACCTGCATATTTATATTCAATGGCATATAAGCGTGTTAATAGGATGAGACCTGAAGTACCTGAAGATGTTTTAATAATTTCAAAACTCAAGTCCATAGCTTTAGACAATGGACTCAGATTAGAAACAATTTATACTCCATATTTTTCTAATAGAACAGGTATAATTGGAACAGTATATTACTGTATATTATACTTAATGCCATTCCTTCAAAGATTATTTCCATCAACCGCAACCTTGGTTTTTACCAAAATAAGTTAGTATGAAAGTTCTTCATGTTTATAAGACATATTATCCCGATCCTATTGGAGGCCTCCAGGAGGCAATAAGACAGATATGTTTATCAACAAAAAATTTAGGGGCTGAGGTGAGGATTTTTACACTTTCACCAAATCCATCACCAGAAAAAGTTAATATAGATGATATTGAAATCTTCCGATATAAATCTTGGCTTGCTCCTGGTAATAATGACATGGGCCTTTTAAAGTCATATCAAGCATTTAAAAAGCATGTTGAGTGGGCTGATATTGTTCATTATCATTTTCCTTGGCCCTTCGCTGATTTATTGCATATCTTAGTTAATAATAAAAAACCATCAATAATGACTTATCATTCTGATGTTATTGATAAAGGTTTTTTAGAGGTGATTTATAACCCTTTAATGAAAAAAATGCTGAGCTCGATGAAGGCTGTTGTTGCAACTTCACCAAAATATACCGAAAGTTCGAATGTCCTAAAATCATATGTTGATCCTGATGCATTAGAAGTTATAAGTTATGGCCTTGATGAAGAATCATATCTTCCATATATCGAAGAATCAAAAGGCATTGATATTAAAGATAGATTTGGGCTAGAGAAAGACAGTTATTTCCTATTTATTGGTGTTTTAAGAAAATATAAAGGCTTAGATTATTTAATAGATGCGTCATCGGATACTGATTCGGAAATAGTTATTGCAGGTAGTGGTCCATTGCAGCAATACTATGAAGAAAGATCAATTGACAAAAAGAATATAAGTTTGGTCGGACAAATATCAAATGCAGAAAAAATGGCACTTATTAAAAATTGTAAAGGATTAATCTTGCCATCTCATATGCGATCAGAAGCCTTTGGGATAGTATTAATAGAAGCATCAATGCAGAATAAGCCACTAATTTCATGTGAAATAGGAACAGGCACATCATATGGCAATAAAAATGGGGTGACAGGGCTTGTAGTAGAATCTGAAAATCCAAAAGAGCTGTCAGATGCAATGAATTCTCTTTCTAATGACAAGGATTTATCAAAAAAAATGGGTAATAATGCAAGAGAAAGGTATGAAACCTTGTTTCAACCAAAGCAGGTTGGCGAAAAATATTTTAGTCTATATAAACGCATCCTAGAATCAGACTAGCTGAAAAATGTTCAAAGGAAAAAGAATACTTATCACTGGCTCAAATGGTTTTATAGGAAAAAGCTTATCCTCTCGATTAAAAAAATTTGGTTGTGATGTTATTGAAGTTGATAGAGCAAATGGAATTGATTTAAAGGATGATAATAAGGTAAATGCTCTCCCTGATGTTGACATTATTTTTCATTTAGCCGCATTTAATGGAACTAAATGGTTCTATGAAAAACCGCTCGATGTGGTTCTTGATAATACCTTGCCGACCTTAAACTTAATTAACAGATATAAAGATAATTGTGAATTATTTATTTTTGCTGGAACTTGTGAAAGTTATGCAGGTTCAGTTGAGCACAATGAAAATTTAATACCTACGCCAGAAACTGTCCCTTTATCTATTAATGATATTACAAATCCAAGATGGTCTTACGGAGGTTCAAAGATTGGAAATGAAGTTAGTATTATTGCTGCAAATAAACAGCATAATATGAATTTTCAAATAATTAGATATCATAATATTTATGGCCCATCACAAAAAGATCATTTCTTCCCAGAATTTATAGAAAGAGTAAAAAATAATAATTTTGATTTAGTTGGGTATGAAAATACTAGAAGTTTTTTATATATTGATGATGCTGTAACCTATACCATAGAACTGGCATTGAATAAAAATGCATATAATCAAATCATTAATATTGGATCAGATGATGAAATATCTATAAAGGATGCTGCAGAACTTATTTTAAAAAAAATGAATATCGATAATAAACTTAACCTATCACCAGCACCACTAGGAAGCGTCTTGAGAAGATTGCCTTGTACAAAAAAATTAAAGTCATTATGCCAACATAAAGATTTAGTTAATTTTGATAATGGTATTGAAATGGTTATTAACCATCTTGTTAAAAATTAGAGGTTTATTATGAAAATTGGATTTATTGGATATGGAGTTGTTGGAAGTGCTTGTGGAAAAGGTTTTGAAGATCTGTCCCATGAGATTTTTGTTCATGACATTATTAGAGAGACAAATATCTCAATACTCTCTGATGTAGATTTAATATATATATGTGTCCCTACACCAATAGGAAAATCTGGAGAATGTGACATCAGTATAGTTGAGTCATGTGTTGCCGAAGTAAAAGAGTCCGGTATAAAAGCGCCAGTATGTATTAAGAGCACTGTAGTGCCAGGTACTACTGAGATGCTATCAAAAAAATATGATATTGATATTGCATTTGTGCCAGAATTTTTAAGAGAAAGATGTGCATATCATGACTTTGTAAATAATCATGATCTCTTAGCTATTGGTACTGAAAATAGTTGCATTGAAAAACTTGTGATTGACTGTCATGGGCATTATCCAAAAACAATAAGAGTTGTATCGCCAACAGAAGCTGAGTTAATTAAGTATTTTTCAAATGTATATAATGCGGTGAAAGTTACATTTGCAAATAATTTTTATGAGATAGCCTCAAAACTTGATGCAGATTATTCAAAGATACTTGATGCATATTTGCAAAGAGATATTGGAAAATCAGACTATCTTATTGTTTCTGATGATTTGCGAGGCTATGCAGGCGCATGCTTACCAAAAGATACAAAAGCTCTTGGAGCATTGGCTAAAAGATTAAATACTGGGCTACAACTATTGGAAACTGTTGATTTAGATAATGAAAAATTAAAAAAGACAGTTTTTGATGGCATGAGAGAGTAATTTTTAATAATAAATTTAGAAAGTATATTTTATGAATTATTTAGAGTTAATTGGAAGACAAGCTCGTTTGTTTGATGATGATATATCTTTACATAATGATGAACTGAAAGAAATTGTTTCAAACTCATCCTTTCTTATTATTGGCGGCGCAGGATCAATTGGTAGGGCTGTAGTAAAAGAAATTTTTCAAAGAAAGCCTAGAATTTTACATGTAGTAGATCTTAGTGAAAATAATCTTGTTGAGCTAGTTAGAGACATAAGAAGTTCCATTGGTTATATAAAAGGAGAATTTAAAACTTTTGCAATAGACTGTGGCGGTAAGGAATTTGAAGTTTTAATAAATAATTCTAAGAATTACGATTACGTTCTTAATCTTTCAGCTTTAAAACATGTAAGAAGTGAAAAGGATCCCTTTACTCTTATGCGAATGATTAATGTAAATATATTTAATACTATCGAAACCATTAACTTAGCTATTGAGAATGGTGTAAAAAAATATTTTTGTGTCTCAACCGACAAAGCTGCAAATCCAGTCAATTTAATGGGCGCAAGTAAAAGAATTATGGAAAAGTTTATAATGCATGAAAATTTTAATCTTAAACTTTCTACAGCTCGATTTGCAAATGTGGCTTTTTCTGATGGCTCTCTTTTGCAAGGATTCTTAAATAGATTTAATCAGGGTCAGCCTATTGCTGCTCCCAATGATGTCAAAAGATATTTTGTTACGCCTCAAGAATCAGGCGAGCTTTGTTTAATGTCTTGTATATTTGGAGATGACAAAGAAATTTTTTTCCCAAAATCGGATGACTCACTATATTTGACAAATTTTAAAGATATTGCTGAAAATTTTCTAAAAAGTAAGGGTTATGGGATTTACGAATGTAATTCAGAAGAAGAAGCAAGATCTAATTTAGATAAAATAATTTTATCAAAAGAATGGCCATGTTATTTTTCAAAGAGCACAACATCAGGTGAAAAAAGTTTTGAAGAATTTTATACTAAAGACGAGCATCTTGATCTAGATAGATTTAATAGTATAGGAGTAATATTAAAACCATCAGAAAATTCAATTGATTTCTCATATGATGATTTTTATGATGCTATATCAAACCTAAAGAATAATAATTATTGGACCAAAGAAGACATTTTAAATATTTTCCAAAAAATATTGTCAAATTTTGACCATATAGAAACTGGCTACGATTTAGATGAAAAAATGTGAAGAAATATCAAATAGACTTCAGCAAGATTAATGATAGATTTATCTAATATTGGAGAAAACAAACCAAATCTAAAGTTTAAGCAATACTATTTAAAGGCTTTAGATGCAGATCAAAAAGTGATTCAAGGAATGGCTATAAGCACTTTTAATAAAGATATTAGTGAGGTCGATTGTAGATATGTAAACCTAAAATATGTGATTGATGACGAGTGGATATTCTTTACAAATTATAAAAGTCAAAAGGCCAAAGCCATTGAAACACATAACCAGATTGCTGCTGTTTTCTATTGGTCCGAAATTAATACTCAAATTAGAATGAAAGGAACAATAAAAAAAGCTTCAGAAGAGTTTTCCGATTATCATTTTTCAAAAAGATCAACTGAAAAAAATGCGCTTGCTCTTTCATCGGACCAATCTTCAAAAATAAGCTCTTATGAACAGGTTGAAAAGAATTTTCTAACAGCTTTGTCAGAAAATTCATTAGATAGACCAGATTTTTGGGGCGGATATGCATTTAAACCAAATTATTTTGAATTTTGGACGGGTCATAATTCAAGATTAAATAAAAGAGAAGTTTTTGAGCTTAAAGATAATGATTGGGACTCTTTTATTCTTCAGCCATAATTATTCTTTAGATAACCTTATAAGTATTTGATAAAACTACAAATTAGTTTAAAATTCGATCAAATGATAACTTTTCCTTTCTCAATCTCATCAAATCTACATTGATTTTTCTTAGTTATTTTCCGGGAGTTAGACATAGCCATTTCTAAAAAAAGACAAGTACCTATTAACGAGTTTATCAAGGCTGATGAAGTTATGCTCATTGATGAAGGTGGAGCTAAATCTGGGATTGTCTCTCTGAGTGATGCTCTGCAAGCTGCAAAAGGCAAGTCATTAGACCTTGTTCAAGTATCACCTAAAGGAAATGAACCTGTAGTTTGCAAAATCTTAGATTATGGAAAGATGTTATTTCATAAAAAGAAAAGTGTAGTATCTAGTAAATCAAAAACGAAAAAGAACACAATAAAAGAAATAAAGTTTAGGCCTTCAACTGACCTTGGTGACTACAATATAAAATTAAAAAAAATTAAAAGCTTTATTCTTAACAAAAATAAGACTAAAATTAGCGTCCGATTTAGGGGAAGAGAGATTCTTAATAGTGATTTAGGCCTAGATTTGCTTAATAGAATTAAGGAAGATCTATCTGAAATTTCTCAGGTTGATCAAGATCCTTCATTAGAGGGAAGACAACTGTTAATGATTCTTTCACCGCTTAAGAAGAAATAGATAGGTAATATTAGTATGGGATATAAACTCAAAACACATTCCGGAGCAAGCAAAAGATTTAAAAAAACTGGCTCATCTGTTAAAAGCAGAAGCGCTAATAGAAATCATATACTTTCTAAGCAAAAGACTAAAAGGAAAAGACATAACAGAGGACTAAATAAGCTAACGGGTGAAACACTTAAAATAGCATCTAAATTAATAAAATAATCATGGCAAGAGTAACGAAATCATTGACGGCAAAATCTAGACATAAAAAAGTTTTAAAGGCTACCAAGGGTCATTATGGAGCAAGAAGTAGACTTTTTAAGACAGCAAAACAGTCACAGATAAAAGCTTTGCAATATTCCTTTCGAGATAGAAAAGTTAGAAAAAGGGATTTTAGGTCTTTATGGATCTCTAGGATTAGTGCTGCCGCTAAAAGTTTTGGGTACAATTATTCTAGGCTAATACCTGCCTTAAAATCTCAAAACATAAATCTCAATAGGAAAATGCTTTCCGATATTGCTGTAAATGATATTTCAACTTTTGAAAAATTGTTGAAAAAAGTTCTGAAGTAAATCGCTGATTGATGTCACTCGACAAAAATGATTTACCCAAGATTCCTGAAGAGATTGGGTCAAATCATCCCATATCAAAAATTAAATTTTTTTTATTAGACGTTCTTGCAACAAAAGGTTTTAGACATATTGATGGACCTGAGGTAGAAACAGAGGAATTTAATTTTGATATGTTAAATATCAGAAAGACACATCCTGCAAGACAAATGCATGATACATTTTATGTCAATAATAAAAAAAATGTTCTAAGAACACATACCTCTCCAGTTCAAATAAGAAGCATGTTGGAACTTAAACCTCCAATGGCTTTATCTTCAGCTGGAAAAGTTTATAGAAAAGATGATGACTCAACTCATTTACCTATGTTTCATCAAATAGAGGGGATTTATGTAGACGAAAATGTAAATTTTTCAAATTTAAAAGCTCTTATTCACGAAATAATTCATGATATTTTTGGGAGTGATGTAAAAATAAGATTTAGACCGTCATATTTTCCTTTTACTGAACCATCAGCAGAGGTTGATATCTTATCTAAAGATGGGGATTGGTTAGAAATTCTTGGATGTGGCATTGTTAATCCGGTTGTTCTAGAGAATTGCAATATTGATAATAAAAAATTTTCAGGACTAGCCTTGGGCTTGGGTGTTGAAAGAATAGCAATGCTCAAGTATGGGATAACTGATATAAGAGACTTTTATAAATCGAATCTCGATTTTATAAATCAATTTTAATGAAAATAGTATATAAACATTTACTATCTTATCTTCATCAAAAACCTACAATTGATGAAGTGTCTGAAAAACTTTTCCAACTTGGACATGAGCACAGTATAGAGAATGATATTCTTGATCTTGAATTAACTCCCAATAGAGGAGACTGTTTTTCAGTTTATGGAATAGCTAGAGATTTAGGAGTTTTTTTCGATTTTAATGAGAATTTAAATATCTTTGATGAGACTATTGATGAGCTCAACATTGACTTTGAAAATAAGTCTTTAGATTTTTGTCCAAATATATCTTTTTTAGAAATAGAAGTAGAGGATCTTCCTGAAAAATATAATGATAATTTATCCTCTTACTTTCAGTGTTTAGGAATTAAAAAGAATAATTTTTTTACAGATATTTCAAACTATATTTCATATGAGCTAGGTCAACCAACACATTGTTTTGATAGGAAAGAAATCAATCGTAAATTATCACTTGAAATGAAAGACTGCAATGAAAGCTTCACTACACTTTTAAATACCAAAATAGATTTGAATGGGAATTGTGGTGTTTTCTCACTTGAAAAAGAGATTATCAGTATGGCTGGCATTATGGGAGGGCTTAAAACTGCATGTGCTCGTGATACCAAACACGTATTAGTCGAATGCGCTTATTTTAAGCCTGAATTAATTATAGGTAAGTCAGTGAAATATAATATAAATTCTGAAGCTTCTCATAAGTTTGAAAGAGGCGTAGATCCAACAGTTCATGAAAAAGTTTTAAGACGATTTATTCAAATAATAAAAGAGCATGTTCCTATAAGGAAATTGAAGTTAGTCTCGTTTGGAGAAACTCCTAAACAAAAGGTAATTGAATTTGATTACAGTAAGATAAATTCAATACTAGGATCAAATATCAGCGAGAGAGAAATAATTGATAAACTGAACAAGTTAGGTTTTTTGATTGATAAATCATTACATATTCCACAGCATAGGCATGATATTTCCTCACAAAATGATATAGCTGAGGAAATTGCAAGAGTAATTGGTTATGACAATTTACCGAGCACTCCCCTGAACATAAAACCAATTGTTGAAAACCATGAAAGATCAGAATATTCGGCATTAAGAGCTGTTTTGTTAAAAAATAATTTTTCTGAGGTGATTAATTTCCCATTTGTAAGCCAAGATGACAAGGATACGATCGAATTAGACAATCCTCTTGATTCTAATAAACGATTTATGAGACAAAACCTGAAAGATTCTTTAATCGAAAACTTGTTATATAACGAAAAGCGTCAGAAAGACTCTATAAAACTATTTGAATTTTCAAAAGTCTATTCTTACGACAGAGACTTAAATGAAACATATAAAATTGGAATAATAGCCTCAGGAAGAAAAGGCCATAACTATAGAGATTTCTCAAAAAAAATTGATAAAAGCTACATTGCAGAGATTTTGTCAGAACATATTGACATAAATAAAATAGATGAAATCTCCAGAAATAATCTAAATTCCAAGATAAAGGACAAGATTTTTTACTTTGAAGCTAAAATTGAAGAAATAATAAATTTTGAAAAAAAAGATATCGTCTCAAAAATTACTGATAATCACTTCCCAAAATATGAGGAAATATCAGAATATCCGAGTAGCTCTCGAGATATCTCATTCCTTATTCAGAACAAAAAAGCTGAATATAAGGTTCTTGAGGAGTTAGAAAAACTAAATGAAAGAAATTTAAAAGAATCGTTTATATTCGATTATTTTTTTAATAAAAATACGGGCACACTTAAGTTAGGCTGTAGATTTATTTTCCAATCTAAAAACAGAACACTCCAAGAAAACGATGTAAATCAAAGCATGGATAGGATTCTGAAATCATTTTTAATCATCAATGGTGTTTCTGTTCCTGGAATGGAGTAAAATCCTTAAAAATGATTATAATTAATTTTTAGACATGATTATGAAGTCACACATATCAAATTACATATTTATTCTTTTTCTTTTTCCATTTGCTCTTCATATTAATTCTCAGCAAATAGATCCTAGGATTTTAGAGAATTTGTCTGAAGAAGAAATTAAACTTGCAATGGAGCTATATTCACAAGATCAGGATACTAGCTATGATGAGAAGTTATATGATCAGGAACTAGAAGAGTCACTAGAGCCAATTGATGATATGCTCAATAAAGAATTAACAAATAATGGGCCGCAGAAGTTTGGGTATAACTTTTTTTCCAGTATGCCAACATCTGTTTCTGCGATGGGTGATCTGCCTATACCCAATGATTACAAAATTTCTATAAAAGACCAGTTTTCGGTGATACTTTCCGGAACTAAAGAAAGAATATTTGATCTGAGTGTAAGGCTTGATGGGACGATTCTTTTTCCTGAAATTGGTTCAATTTCTGTTGTAGGAGAAACCTTTGGTGAGGTTAAAGAGAAAATATCAAATATTGTTAAGCAGACATTTATTGGTGTAGATGTGAACCTTTCATTAAAAAGTTTAAGTGCTAAAAAAATAACTATTGTTGGTGCTGTTAATATGCCAGGATCATATCTAGTTAACCCTTTTTCAACAATCACCGGAGCATTAGCATATTCAGGTGGTATTTTGGAGATAGCTTCGCTTAGAGAGATTAAGCTAATCAGAGCTAATGGAGATATTCATTACTTTGATTTGTATGATTTGCTTATTTATGGAGATCGGTCAAAGGATTTAACAATTGATGCTGGCGATACAATCTTAATTAATCCCGCAAAACAATTTGTAACTCTCAATGGTTCGGTTAGACGGCCTGGAATATATGAAATAATAGACAATGAAGATTTATCAGATTTATTAGAATATGGACTTGGATTTAATACTAATGCAAACAAATCCAAGATACTCATCAGGAAAACCAATGAAAATTTTTCAAAAAATATTGAGATAGAAACTGCAGATCTTAGTCTGAATTTGAAGGATGTTTTTTCTGTGGATGTCTTCTCTTATTTAGCTAAGAATCAAAATAATATATTTGTCTCGGGAGCAGTTTATCAGGCAGGATCGTATGATCAAAAAAACTTTTCAAATTTAGAGCAACTAATAAGTGCAATGACATTTGTTGATGTTTATCCATGGCTAGCTTTTTTGGAAAAATATAATGATAAAAACTATTCAAAAGAAATAATCTTGTTTAATCTCAATGATCCAAATACTTATAAGGATGTATCTCTAGAAGGAAAATCAGAAGTACATTTCTTTAGTT
>MDTD01172678.1_pt1 | contig 22813 bp, 28 predicted proteins | sample 811221 | NCBI WGS metagenome assembly MDTD01 (sample SAMN05326646, study PRJNA326480) | marine metagenome | isolation source: seawater | place: Pacific Ocean: South West | collected 2011 | reverse complement strand
GAAGTTCTATATCTGCATTATTATTTTGGGTAACTAATTCCAGAAGAAAATCTGCAAGTTCATTTGCTTTATGCTGTATAACTCTCAATTGACCAATTGCCATATCAACTTCTCTATCTTCAGTCAATTCTTTCACTTCATTATCTTCTACCAACTTTTTATAAGTTGTCACCCAATCTTTTCTAACATTTCCTACAGTCATATCATTTCTCCTAATTTTGTTCTATTTAATAAGTGTTCTTCTTCAATTTCTTTTTTTGATTGACCGTGATATCTTACTGCATGATATTCTTCTATCATTTTTTCATTTACGTTTGTATCGTAACAGTACATTTCACCAAGAATACGACCAAATTTTCCTTTTGCATCTTTCTGGGTTCTTATCTTAACACCACCAGAAGTCAACCATTTGGTCAAATATTCTTTCGCAGCCAAACCATATTTTTTTTCTTCCAAATCTCTTGTTCTGGATTCGGGGGTATCGATTCCAAAGAGTCTAATTCTTTGTTTTTTTAACCATACTCCAAATCCTAAATCAATATCTACATCAATGGTATCCCCATCAACGATTTTTACTACTTTGCAACTATATTCATACATATTTATTTATCCCAAGCCTTAGCGGCAGTAAAATTATTATAACTGAACTCCATTCTGTCAACTAATTTAACAGCAGTAGTTCCGTCCCTATCGACAGCAACATATCCTTCTTCATTGCTGACCTTGTAACCATCCTTAGTTCTAACGAATATTTTTGCAAGTTGTTTTACTGAATTAAGTTTTGTAACGATTAATTGTTTTGCTTCTACCAATGAACTCATGAACTCTACAAGATTCAATATTAGAGAATCTTGTTTTAATAGTTGTGCGACAACCTCATCTCTAATTTGTTCTTTTTGTTTTTTTGCCTTATCTGTTTTAAGTTTTGCAATAACCTTATCATCAAAGTATCCTTTTACATACATTGAATATGGTGTTTTCTTTACAGCTGATACGTTAAATTTTTCTCCTCTTTTTACATATTGATTTAAATATGTTTTAAAAGATGCCCCTACCAAACCCTTAGTTAGTGTGTTATTCTGTACGTCAAGAAATTTCTTTAGTTCTGATGATTTTATTTTTTGAAATGTTTTTCCAGTATCTGATAATATTTTTGTTACTTTTTGTGTTTCTGATAATGTAAACTTTGCCTTTCCAGAAACATCTTTATATGATGCATCGTCCATCCAGATACTTGATGTGTTTTTCAATTTACTAATATTGACTCCAAACTTTGCTGTCATATCTTGAAGTGTTGGGCCTCCTTCATATGTGGTATGCCAAACAACTCCTAGTTTTGCTTTAGAAACTATCTTACCCAAATCGCTATCAACAGGGATAGCATAAACAAGAGTATTAGGCTGGAAAGTGTAATACGATATCCCATCAATATCTTTTTTTGATATATCGTCTGTGAACATGAGGTCTCCTTGGAGAACTCCTTTGATTCCAAGTTTTGGGATTTCTGCGAGAGCAACTTTAAATTTTGAGTTGAGTTGTCCTTTAAGTTCTGCATCGATTTCTTGATTTGTTTTATAGAATTTCGGGTCTGCATTAAATACACCTTTCTTTGCAACAAAGAATTTTCCGTCTTCTGGGTCAATTCCAGCAAATATTGCTGGAGCTCCATCCCATTTTACAGTCATATTAACACCAGAAGAAGAACTTCCAGCAAGCATATTTCTAAGAGACCGTAAAAAATTAATTGCAGCTCTACCACCTGTTATTCCATAATTTATTATTTCATCTTCGAGATGTTCAAGATGGAGATTTTTGCCACCCTTTCCTTCAGATAGGATTTCCAGAAAATTTTGCATTAGTAGAGTTTCCCAAATGGCCCAAAAATGTTTCCTTTTTTCTGGGCGAGATATGTTAGAGATGTCAGTAAATCATTTCTATCTTTTTCTTTTAAACTATATATTTTACATAGAAGGTCTAGTTGCATCAGTTTACTATGTGCAAAATCTGGTCTTGCACTTCCATAGACTGCCATAACATTAGTTTGAAAGTCTTTTGCCTTTATTGACGTTATGGATTCAACTTTCTTAAACTGATAAAGAAATTCAGATGCTCTTTTTTCAAACTCTGATGCTGTTCTAGGAAATTTTTTATTATCATTATTTAATGGTATTCCAAACTTCTTAAAAAGTGTTGCAGCCATACTCAGAGGGACTTTACCTAATCTGGCAGACGTTGCTCCCATATCAGTTCCTTCTATTTTTAAATTATTAAACCCAGCACTATTTTGTCTTATTTGAAATTTTACATCACCCTGTTTACCAGAAACAACAATTTTAGCATCTGAGTTTTTAAACTTATCTTTCCCAGCCATATTAAAAGATAGTTGAGCACTTTTTAATTTGAACTGGTATTCATCGTTATCGAAAACATCCATATTTTCTAGATTTACCAATTCCCACTTCGCAGTTCTCCCAGACATCTTTTTAAGAGATATTCCTATTATCTTTCTTGCATGGAACATATCTCTAAGAATTGCATTAAATTCTTCTATTGGGGTTACATCATCCATTACATATTTTTCTAGTTCTCTTTTTACTTTTGGGAAATCATATACCAACCAAATATCAGCAGGATTCCAAGTATCTTTTTTTGCAATGCCATATTTGTTTTTGCAGATACCAGTAATATAGTCCATAAATCCACCATCTCTTGAATAGTGTTTATATGGAGTATTACCTACTTCTCTATATGTTGTGAGTTGTTGTTGAAAGAATGTATTTTCCCATTCTTCATTCATGTCTGGATATAACTTGAGCAAATCTTGTCTATAAAGTTCATAAAACTTTTTTTGATTTGTGTATCCATTATTTTCGATGGATTTTTGTATTGCGAATAGTGATGCAAGTTCTTGTTGTTGTGTGGTCTTGCCATCAGACGCACCACCAAGATTTGTGAACTGACTCTTATCTATCTCTGTCCACTTGTGGTCATTAAATATACCAGCATATTGCGAACCAACTTTCAATACCTTCTCTATATCTCTCTCATTTTTACTCTTGACAGATTTTAGAAAAGATTTTACGACATCAGTTTGCTCAATTATTTGTAGGCGGCCGCCAACTTTGATTTGTTCGTTATTTTCTATTATCTCTGAAACCATGTTAAGATATGGTTTCTGGAAAGTAATATAGATACCACCAGTTAAGTTTGCCATAGAATAACTCCCTTTATTTGACTATTTATATTATAAAGGGAGCTATCTAATTGTCAAGCGACCTTTTACGCTTTAGACATCACATCAGCTGCATCATCGACAGCAGATGGAAGGTCTTTTTTCTTGGCCTCTCTTTCGATTGCCTCTTCTGTCCTTTTACCAAGGTTTCCAGCATATGTCAAGTAAGTTCCTAGTACATATTTTGGAGATTCTTTTGGAGAAAGTTCTTGATACGGATGTGTCCAGAATGGTGGATAGATAAGAAGTCTTCCTTCTTTTGGACTTACAGCCAACTTATAATCTGGAAACACCAATTCTCCATTATCTTTATCCTCTTTAGGCCCTTCAAGGTCATTCAGATAAAACTGTGTCCCTAGAAACCTAAGAGAAGATGCTGGGTCAATAACGTCTGCATGATACATATATTCGTCTGTTGGGTCAAACTTCCGAATAATTAAATGTTCGTTTACGCACTGTTCTGGAAAATATGCAATATTATATACTCTTCTATAATATTCTGTATATTTTTGTACTGCTTCCAATGCAGTTACCGACAGGTCTACCCACCGTTTATTGTTTTGTGCCATCGCCTCATTATTTAACCTTAATGCAGTAAACTTTGCCATTCCATCGCCCCATTCAAAGGCAACCTTTTCATGATGTTCTTTTTCAGATTCAAACATCTCAATAAATTCACTACACACTTCTGGTGTCAATGCATTATCCCAAATTGCAATGAAATTCTTACTACCAGATGGCTTTTCTATATCAGCAAGTGGGTCTTTTTCTTCAGTTTCTTTAATTTCAATATCTTGTTCACTCATATGTTTACTTCCAATTTTCCTATTTTAGTTGATTTAAATTTAGTACTATAATTCAATTCAGAACCAGTTTTATCCTGTTTTTCTGCAATTAAATCATCTTGAGCACTCTCTTCAGCATCATATAATCTCATCTTAGACCTATCAATTCCAACAACAAATCTACCATTTGCATTTAAGTCATTGTATCGATTTTTCAATTGTTTCACCAAGATTTGGTCTAATTCTTTTAACTCTTCGGTGGATATTAATGCAAACATTAAGTCAGCGGTTGCAGGCAATCCAAATGACTCAGATGTATCCTCAAGACCAATATCTGAATTTGTGAATCCACTGCGAGTTGTTTGTGTTGCACTCATAATAGGTACATTAAATTCTACTGCAAGACCACGAAGTTCTTCAGCAATTGATTTTATGTAGGTATACGAGTTCACGTTTGCTCCATACTTTAATCTTGCAGATGCACTAATATTTAGGTAATCTACATAGATGATATCTGGAGTAAAATTTTTCTTCATTTGTAATTCTGTTATCAAATGTCGAAAATGATTTGTATTTGCAGCTGCTGTTGGATATTCTTTTACGATAAGAGTACCAGTAGTTTTCTTTCTAATTCTTTCTATTTTCTTATTGAATAAATCTCTTGGCATATCTGCAACATCTTGAATACTCACATTCAACAGATTTGCATCAATTCTTTCTGCGATTTTTTCTTCAGACATTTCCAGTGTAATATAGAGAACATTTTTACCAATCATTAAATGATTGGCGGCACAATCACACATGAATAAACTCTTTCCAACACCTGTTCCAGCAAGTGCAATATTCAATGTTTTTCTTGGTAACCCACCTTTTGTGATTGCATTAAATCTATCCAAATGAAATGGAAGTCTTTCTTCTTTTTGTTGATAAAAATCAAATCTTTCTTCAGAGTTGTCAATAAAATCGTGTCCTATATGAGTATCAAACGATACTGCGAGAGCGTCTTGTAAGAGTTTTGGAAGTGTTCCTTTATCATACTTCTTAGAACCGTCTTCTCCTACAATTTCGATTGACTTCATAATTGCATTATATAATGCCTTATCTTTACACCACTGTTCTGTATAATCCACTAACCAGTTTATGTCTACATCTGGTTCTACACCTTCAATAACTTTGACCGTTTCTACACACTCATCAAAAAGTTTATCTTGTAAGTTCAATTCGTTTAATGTAATCATTAAACTTGTTTTTGATGGACAAACATTATACTTTTCTAAATGTGCATAGATAAGTTCAAATACTTTCTTGTCCTTTTGTTCTTGAAAAAAATCGACATCAATGTAAGGAAGTACTTTCCTTGCATATTCATCATTCATTACTAGATTTTGTAATATTGTAAGTTCGTTCAGTTCCATTTTCACCTCAAAAAATTATCTAATGTCATACTACCTTTATGACTATTAACATTGCGTTCATTATATTCAACCACATCAGAATTAATATTAGGCATCTCTTTAAGTAATACTTTTCCATTCTTACTAGATTTATGCCATATTAAATCATCGTGTTTTGGATAATTTAATCCCCACTCAACAGTAGAGTTTTTTAACATTTTTCTAGACTTTTTATTCAATGGTAATATATACCTAAACTGCCTTCCAAATATTTTAGATATGCCTTTACTATCTAAAAAATCTTGTGTTAACCAAAATATCTTTTCTCCTTTTCTGTTTTCAAAAAAATTTGGATTTCTTTCTTTTTCATATATTACATTCTCTTCACAAAGTTTTTTACTTGACCTTGGGTGAATCTTTTCTCCCTCAGAACTAATATATATTTGTGTCTGTATAAACCCCCCATACAGGAAGTTTGCAGCCTGATAAACGTATCCAGGCTTTCCCATTATTCCATCTGCCCAAGTGAACAGAAATTTTCTTTCTGGAGTATTTTTCTTCATCCATTTGACTACACCAGATATCATTTGAGATTCAGAGTTCCTTGGCATCTCTTCTAACATACACATTTTTCCAATCTCATAATAATCCTCAGTACCTAAACCATCGAACAATTTGTTTATTGTGGCCTTTGGTTGAGTTCCCCAACCCAATGTGAGAACTCCTACTAAATTTTTGTCTACATAACATCCAAGAAAATGTTTTGTCAATCTAGGCATTATTTTTGAATAATGTAAAGATTGTATAAATTCTGTTGCAGTAAACTTATCAACTTCTTTAATATACACTAATTAAATCCACTATAGGAACTAAAAATCCCTTAGAAGTATTATTATCACCACCACTAACAACTCTGTATTTTTTATTTCTACACATATGTCTAAGTCTTATTGATGGAACTGTTATATTAAATATAAACTCATCATGCAAGAAAAAATTAACAGTCCACCATTCTGCCTGAGTTGTTGCAATTCCACTTGCCTTTCCTCTAGATGCAAATTCTACAAAATGATTGCGAGTTTTACTCCAACCATCTCTCTCAGATTTTACTTCTGTTTTATCTCCTTCAACAATTTCGGCAACAACATTTTCACCCCTCTTGCCCCACTCTAAATCGTATCTGAAATCACTGTTGTAATCCATTTCACAGTTGTCCACTCTCTTTTAAATCAGTTATAGAAGTCTCTAACATATGTTTCAAAACTTTACCAGCCAGTATACCAAATTTTGCATCTTTGTCAAGCTCTTCTAACGAATATTTTTCATTTGGTTTTAAAGCAGTAAATTGAAAATCTATTTTAGCATCTTTACCAAAAGCAGATGTATCTTTACCAGATACTTTACCAAATCTAAATATAACATCCTTATATGGGCCTGTATCAATACGAAACGCATAGAAATCTTCAGAGTTTGATTCCATTACCGTGAAATCATTACTAGTTATATCACGCATTTCCTTCTCCCAACATAATCTCTATAATTCCTTGTGTTTCGTCTGGTGCAATTATTGTTTTCCCACTACTGATAGAATATTTTTCGTGTATATGTTCAAGAAACATTTTTGACGAAATAATAGGTATCATAATTTCATTAGTAGTAAGTTGTTTTGCTCTATACTTTTTATCATGCACTTCACCAGTTTCTGTATCGACTAATTGATACCAAGCACCAGATTGAGATATACATCCAGCATCTAATGCCATTTCAATCATACCAGACCACTTATCAATACCACCTTCAAACTTTACTGATACTGGAATTTTAGACTTTTCTTTCACATACCTAGATTTTTCTACGTTGATAATAAAATTATATCCAGTAAGTTCTGAACCATCTTTTTCTTGTTGACGGCCGATGATCCAAATATTATCTGCACTGTAATACATTCCTGTACCACCAGATACAACTTTAGTAGGAAACAGACCTTGAGAATCGTATGTATGATTTATCGCAACCATAGGAATGTCATTACAACTTAAATGTGGAGTTACCATTCTGAACAAAGATTTGAACTGTTTTGCTCGTGTCATATCAGCAGTACTTTTACCAGCTTCTGCATCATCAACTTCTTTTTTAGATGCAAGATTACCAACTGAATCAACCATTATAAAAAGTTTATCTTCTACTGTAACTTCCTTCAATTGTTTTACAAGATCGAACTTGAGTTCTTCAAGATTAGTAATAGGAACATGTACAACTCTAGTAGTATCAATACCAAACGTATCAAAGTATTCTTGTGGTGTTCCAAACTCAGAATCATAAAACAATGCAATTCCTTCTGGGTTTGCATCCAAGTATGATTTCATCATCAACAATCCAAACGCAGTTTTAAAATGTTTAGAAGGCCCAGCAATCATTGTAAGACCAGAAATAAACCCACCAGTTGGTGAGGCACTAAATGCAATATTTACTGCTGGAATTGGTGTTGTTGTTGGTTCTTTTTGGTTTAAGTATACTGAATCTGCAAGAATATTTACCCTACTTGGTAAACTAGTATTCTTTTTCAGTCTATCGGCTAAATTCATATTGTTCTCCTTAGAAAAATTGGTCTAATGTAAATTGCTTCTCCAGATTCCAATTAATTGTATCTGTGATAGTTTTAATTGGTTCTAGATATGCTTTATCGAATTGTAAATCATAATCGATATATTTGTCCAGACCAAACTCTGTTGGTAGGTCTGATGAAATTGCGATTGCATTATTTTGTATTGGATTGGGTTCTTTCAAATAACAAAACTTTATCTTATCACTATTCTTAATCTTTGGGTATTGCATTTTTAGTTTATGTTGGTCAACTAATTTATTATAGAATAACACACCTTTTACATGAATTGGTGTGCCTTTTTTATATACATGAACAGGGTCATGGTATTTTGTGAGTCCATTTACTCCCCTTGGAAATGATATATCTTGGACTTCATATGTCTTAAAATCTTTTCTAAATTCTTCGATAAAGTCAATTAGAGAATCATTATCTTTGTTCATAATTATGTATAATGCCTCTTTAATCTTTTCCCGACAACACGAAGGAGTTGATGAACGAACTGCTTCAATGCCCATTATTTTGAGCTCTGGTTTTGCAAATCTAACACCTTCACTATCATGGACATTCAAAATATATCTTTTCTTGGCAGTCCATATTCCCTTTGAGGCAATCACCTCTCGCTTCATGAACATCTTCTGCTCATATGCGTTCATCTTATTTGCAAGTTGTTCATAACACTTGTCGATATATGGTTCAAACTTTTCTTCTGCTACTTTATCAAGAAAATCAACCACATCTTTATCTGATGGTACTTTATCCTTGTATACTCTTTTTACAAACTCTCCCAGAGACAAATATATGGAATCTGTATCACTTGCAATAACATAATTTTTTGGAGTTTCATTCTGAAGAAGTTTATTGATATATTCATTCATTCTTTCTTCAATCCAACGAATAGATAGTTGACCAGATAATGTAATGGATTCTGCCTGTCGAATATCAAAGTATCTAAAATATTGATTCCCCAAAGCACCATAACAAGAGTTAAGTAAAATCTTTGCAGCCATCTGTTTATTGTTCAATGCAGATATTTGTTTTGTTTGAAGAACTGGGTCGCCCTCACCATTTTCTTTTTCTTGTTTTATTTTCAACATTTGTTTTTTGAATTTTGTTCTATCGTCATACATATTTTGCATTAACTTAGGCAAAAACCCTTTATTATCTTTGTTGAACATTACTCCACTAGGACACAGAGTTGCGTTCATTTGTAATGCATCTGATGTATCAGTATTATCAGACAATAAACTATTGACATCAGTTTTTATGTTATGACCTTCTATCAAAGTTTCTGGACTAATATTGTACTGCATAATCAAGTGAGGATACAGACTATTCAAGTCAAAAGATACAACCCAATCATGTATACCCACATCTGGTTCTTTTACATACGCACCAGCAAATGCAGTTGATTTTTTATTATCCCTTACGTTAGGAATTACTATGTTGTTTCTTTTCAACTCTTCGAATATAATTGCATCCCAAGTTCGAATAGGAGAAAATACATCCTCATAATTTATCTTCGACTGATAGGCAATCGTAATAAGAAGCTCCATCAACTTAAGTTTATCTTCAAGTTTGTCAACAAGTTCAACGTCTTTGATATTGTAGTCAATAAACTTTTGATAGTCTAGTTTATAGAATAAGTGCATTTGTGCAAACTCAGAGTGGTCAAGTTTTCCTTCTCCAAGTTCTACTTCTGCAATATGGTTTAGTCGATATGTCTCTCTTGTAACATATGTAAACTTTTTATAGAGGTCTAGATAGTCAACAATTGCAAGACCAGATATCTTGACAAGATTTTGATTTATCCCCCGAATGTTTTTTTCTATCTTATCTACAAGTTTCCAAGGAGAAAGTCTTTTCATTTCTTTCTCGCCAAGTATTCGTTCTAGACGATTTACAAGATAAGACATATCAAACTGGTTCACATTCCAACCAGTTACAATATCTATCTTTGAGTTTTCCCATATGTTTAAGAAACTTTTAAGTAGTGCAGTTTCATCCTTAAACTTATAATATTTTATTCTGTGGTCTGGCCAATTTTTGTTTTCCCAATCACCCAAACCAAGTACAAGATACACGTTTTTCATCTTCATAGTTATTGCATTGATTCGTTCAAGTGCATCAGTTGGTTCTGGAAACCCATTCTCACACTCAACTTCGATATCAAGGTTTACTATGTTTATTTTGTCAATATCATATTGTATATCGCCCTTGTAAGTGTCAGAGATAAATGGAAAGATGTATTGTTTGTTTCCATATATCTCTACATTTTCAATGTCACTGTATTTTTTGACAAACTCTCTTGCCTGCGAAATACTGCCCTGTTCTACTCTATCAACAGGAACATTATGCAAGGTTCGATATTTAGAATTTTTGTTTTTGGATTTTAGGAAAAGAGATGGAGAATAATCTACTCTATGCTCCATTCTCTTTCCATCGACAATTTCTCTTAAGAGAATCTTATTACCTACACATTGTACATTAGTATAAAACGACATCTATAACTCCAATTTATAAAGAACATAATAACACACAAAAGGAGTAATGTCAAGTTATATTTTTACAAAAGCATGGGAATCTGATGGGGCCACTGGTTGTGGTTTCGAACCATCGAAAGGTTGTTGGGCTGGTGATGGAGGCAATACCAAACCAGAACCAAATACCTTATTATACTCATTAAGTAATTCGTTTACTGGTTCGACTAAAAAAGCAACAAAAGTTTTACTGACTGTAAATCCATCTTTTACTTTAGAATAAGGCATAAATGGAGCTAATCCAATTCTTGCAGTTGCTTGAGTTGGGTCAGCATAACTAGCTGCAATTTGACAAACATTTTTTATTACCCAATTATTTGCCCCATCGTCTTTAACTTCACCAATAAGTTCTTCACCAGAATTGAGTCTTACAATTTTGATGTCGAGCATTGACATTACTCAGTTCCTTCCGTAGTTGGTACTTCTTTTTGGGGTTCTACTTGAGGCTGGGGTTGAGGTTGTTGAGCAAAATTGTTAATCAAAGATCTGAGACATTCTTCAGCTTCGCACAATTGTCGCATATGTTTATCCATTGTTTCTACAAAATTTGAATGGTCTGCAACACCAACAGGGTTCTCAAAAAATGTTCTAAGAACTGCGATTGATGTGTCTCTTTCATATTCATACTTTCTAATTAGGGCTCGCAAGTAGGGACTTTCTGCATAATTCATTGTTTAACTTCTCCATATTGTTTATGTGCATACACACGTTGAAATTTTTTCTCATTTTTGATATGAGCATCAATTGCCTCTTTGAATTGTCTATTCGCTGGACTATCGCCCAACCATCTAATAATTCTACGGCTTATATATTTCCATTCCATATTAATAATTCTTTGGATTGCTTCTGGGTGTTCTGTTACTATTTTTCTATTACCCATCAACCAAGAAGTTATCTCATCATTAGGAAGAGCAAGCTCAAATATGATATCACCATTTTTACCTTTTGATGTTCTATATAGATTATTTTCTTCTATTGGGGGAGGACTATCAACTACATTAATGTCATCTGAATCTTCAATAGCAGTTTTGATATCTGATGCTACTTTTTCTAGATCTGGGTCTTTTGGGGGAGGCATTTTCATTTCACAATCCACTCTTTTTCATCTTGTATTTCAGAACGGCGATTCTTACAAAGTTTACTGATTTCCATCAAAATTTTTCTTGCACGAATGCCGGCAGATTTATTCTGTTTTGAAATAAATTTTTCATTTTCAAATTTGTACTGTTCAATCAAAGCAATTATTTGTTCATGTGTATCCATTTTTATCACCATTCTCTACATAATTATGGTGGGGGTTTCCCCCCACCATTTGTTTTTTTACTCGTTTAAAAGTTCAGGCTCATTCTCAAAAGTTGTACCTTTACCAATATTTATTGTTCTAGGCTTCTTCTCATCTGGAATGACTAACTGCATATCAACGACCAAAATCCCATCGACAATGTTTGCTCCCTTTACTACGAGGTCAGCAGAGAGGGTGAATTTTCTTACAAAGCTGCGTCCAGCAATTCCTCTGTGGAGATATTCGGAATCCGATTTATCTTTTTTTCCACTGATTGTAAGTGTTGATTCTTCAACCTCAACATTGAGTTCTTTTTCAGAGAAACCAGCAACTGAAATTTCAATTCTGTATTTTTCTCCGTTTTTTACAATGTTGTAGGGTGGATATGTATCCAATTTTTCGTTTGCGAAAGAATCCAACTCCCTAAAAATATTTTCAAAACCGATACTTCTCCTAAGAAAAGGTTCGAACATGTCAACAGACATTGGTAATCGTGAAAGTGTAGTTGTACTAACCATTTTAAGCTCCTTTATTAAGCAAGTTTAAGTTGTGCCCCATAAGCGGGCGATTTTCAGAGTCCATACATTTATGCAACCCTGTTATATATTTAGTCATTCTCTGACTAAATTTCAAGACCTTTATCAATTTTTTTTTACTTTTTTCTTCCAATATTATACTTAGGAACTAAATCCCATTGGTCTTTTTCTTTATAAGAAATAATTTTTATTTGAGACATGGGCGCTGGTTCTATTTCAATCGGGTCTTCTTTTACCACATTGACCAGTTTCCACTCTACTAATAACTTAACAACAGCATTTCTTCTAGACCTATCATTATCTGAAAAATCTGATTGTTTTCTATCTAATTTGAATAATTCTTTGAAATGTACTATGTAATATTTGCCTTGTTTATGAAGTATATGGCAACTTTGGAATAGTTTTTTATCTTTGCGAGATGCAACACCAATTCTGGTTAATGTCTCTCGTATCTTCAAAAAGTCTTCTTGATCATTGAGGGATACCTCAACCAAACCATCAATTTCTGCGTTCATATCCACTTCTCCTAACCACCTTTATCAAGCTTTCTTCTAATATACTCTATCTGGTCATCAGTTAATATATTAAGTACTTCTTCAGCTCTTTTGTTATTATATCCATAATATTCTTTAACATAATTTAAATCATTATGAATAGTCTTTTTGGCCCAAGGTGCAAACCTTTTTCTGGGTCTAATACTATTTATAAGATAATCGAACTGAAGCTTGTTATCTGTTAATGGAAGTCGATTCATTTCATTTGCATACAGTATTGTTTCTTGAAAATTGGAAAAATTTCTATTTACAAGAAATGGTGGATATTGTTTTTCCCACTGTTCATCCTCTCCATCCATCAACCTTACCTTTGTGTTGGATATCGCTGGAACATAATCTTTAAATAAATCATAACTCATTCTTTATCATCCAAAACAATAACAACTCCGTCTTTTGTTTTTTCTCCATGTTGTATTAGATAATCAACTGTTTCTGATCTTCCAGTGTTTCTACCTACATAATGCCCATGTAAATATGCACCACCAACTACTAATACAATACATAAAATTTCTATCATTTCCATTCGCACTCTACCATTAATTCTGTTAAACAGGCAACCATGTTGATTTCTTGGTCTGCAACAAAAGCTGATTTATATTGATATTCAGATATACAAACAACTGCCTGTGGAATTGAAGAAGATTCAATTAAATCATATAGTGAGTCATAAATCTTTCGGAAAATTGTAGATGGGTCATTGTCTAAATTTTGAGTAACCCACTTTCGCATTTCCGTAAACTTCTTATCCTTTATTGCAGACGCCAAAGACGTAAGAGAAACTTCTTCAAGATTGCTCAACAATCCACTATCGATAGAACCACTTATTGAATATCTTTGTAGTTCATTCAACACTCTTCGAAAATCTGGAAAATGTTTACTAACAACTTGAGCAAGAACTGCCTTTTCGTATGTTATGTTTTCATTCGCCAATATATTCTGAACTTTGTTGAAAAATGAAGCTGCAAGTTTTGGTTTATCACTTCTTGATATTGTAAAAGGTATAACCGAACATCTACTGTGTAGAGGCTCTATGATACGGTTTTTAAAATTACAAGTAAGAATAAATCTACAGTTGCCTGAAAACTCTTCGATAAATCCACGAAGAGCAGGCTGTGTCGATTGAGGATTAAGATAATCTGCTTCGTCTAGAATAACAACCTTTCCTTGACTAGAAAAAGAAACAGTTGAAGCATAATGCCTAATTTTGTTTCTCAGAGTATCGATGTTTCCATCCTCAGAACCATTTATTAGGATATGGTCTAGACCAAGTTCACTACATAATGCCTTTGCAACCGTAGTTTTACCACAACCAGCAGAACCAGAAAGTAGTAAATTCGGGAGTTCGCCTGTGTCTACAATTTCACGAAAGGTATTTTTTAAACTCTCTGGTAAAACACAGTCATTGATTTTTTTAGGGCGATACTTTTCAACCCATAACATTTTATCTGACATACTGTCTCCCTTAATTAATCGTTATATTCAGAGTCTTGTTCCAGTGTAACCCAATACTGTATTCTTTGAGTTTGATGTCTGAAAGTTGATATTTTATCTTTAGAAACACCAACATTATAATCACCTTCCAAAAACTTCAAGTTTTCTGCTCGGAAGTACATGTTGAAATTTACATTACTTTTACCAACTGGCTCTTTTGCGATATCAGTTGTATCACTCTTTTTATCAAGAGCAACAAAATTGATAATGCCGTTGTCAGTTTGCAATGCATAATCTGGAAGTCCATTTATTGATGCAACCTTACGAATTGTAGACAAAGTTGTATCTGTTAATACAACCTCAATGTCTGGCGTTGGAGCATCTTTCGCATCTTCTGGGTCATTAACAGAACCATCCATTTTAAATGTTGTAGTAGGATGTACTATAATGCCTGGGTCAGACGCCATGAATTTGTATGTCTTTGTTCCATTAGACATGAGAACAAATTTTTCATTGAACTCTAAATCTGGATAGACAGAAAGATTTCCCAAGAATCTTGGCAAATCATATATCCCAAATTCAAAAGGAAAGTCTTCTTCAACATCTGCCGATGCTAGAATATTACGCATCACAGACATTGTAGAAACACGCTGTCCTGGCTTTAATAGTAAGGATTGATTGATACTCGCAAAGTTCTTAAGTATCTGTTGGGTTTGTTCACTTATTTTCATTTTCATTCTCCATGTTACGAATCATATCGTGATTATAAAGTGCTATAATACCATAATGTATAATTTTTAGCAAGTCTTTTCTGTACTCTTCTGGCCCAGAACCTTTTTTTCCATACCGTTGTGCATATTTCACAACATTCCCAAGGCAGAATCCTTCACCATGGCCATTATCGACCACTACCTCAGTAGTTTGAAATTTGTTTTGTGAATAATGAGAACCATAAGTTGCATCAACATAACTTTGAATTTCTTCAAGGTAATTTTTTTCATTGAATTTATAGTTTATATCACTCATTAATTTTCTCTCCATCTATAAACTTCTGGGGTACAGAAGTTTCTAAAAAATTTGCATGTATTTTTTTCTCTACATACTCTTTCATGTTTACTATTTTCCCAACATTCCGTTCTTATCGGGTCACCGTACTTCTTAAGAAATCTATCCCAAGTATCATCTAATGTCATCATTGCAACAATTGGAAAGATAAAAAGTACAACTACTATCCAGAAAAAAGATATCCCGAATCCTTTATTATGATATGGTTTGTTTTCACTCATCTATCTCCTCTTTTTTTTCTTTTATTTGAGAAATGAGGTCAAGGATTGCCTCGACCTCATCATTATCTTCTTGAGTATCTAACTCAACTTCTATTCTAATCTTCATTAGAACGGAGCGTCTTCATCACTTGCATAATCAGAAGGAAGTTCTTCAGTTGTCTCTGGAACTGTCAGAGTTTCATCAGCAATCTTGGTGTATAAATCCAAGAATGATTCTTTGGTATCATCATCGAACCTCGACACTCCAAGTTGAACTGCCTTTACCCTATCTTTAAAGATAGCGAATGTTTCTGCAATCGCAACCAATCGTCTAGTTGAAATAACTTCATCCACACCACCTTCTGCGAAGGTCTTTCTGATAGTTGATGCCCAAGTAGTAAGATTGTTAACAAAGTCGGCATCTTCAGAACCAAGTGCTTTCAAGTTATTTGTGAGAATCCTATTCTCAACTTTGACACTAGGATATTCTTGTTCAAAACAAATTTTGAACCTTTCAAGAAAAGCTTCGTTAAGAACATTAGTCCCGATAAATCGTCCATCTTCTGAACCTTTACCTTTAGTGTTTGCAGTTGCAATCACGGTAAATCCAGGCGCTGGTTTTACGAACCTATTATCTTTTTTGAGGTAAACACCTTTACCGTCAATGATAGATTGAAGACACATGATTTTGTTAGAAGCAAGGTCAATTTCATCTAGAAGAAGAACTGCACCTCGTTCCATTGCCCTTACCACTGGGCCGGCAATGAAGTCCACATTACCATCGACTAGAGTTTTGTCACCTAACAGGTCTGACTCGTCAGTTTCGATAGTGATAGGAACTGTAATACATTCCCTTTTCAATCTGGCACAAATTTGTTGAGTACCATAGGTTTTTCCGTTTCCAGACAATCCAGTAATAAAAACTGGATAAAACATTTTTGATTTGATAATTGTAGTCAAATCGGAATAGAAACCAAAACTCACAAAATGAGCATCTTTTTCTGGAACTAGATTTTCAGTTTTTTCTACAACTGACAAATCAACACTTGATGCTAGTGCTGGTTTGACAACAGATTGTGACATAGGAACAACCACTGGTTTATCAACAGCGTTCATAGGAGGCAGTTGATATTTTCCTCGACCAACACGATAATCATCGGATTTTAACCAAGCAGCATCTGTCAAATTATGAACCTTCGCAACATTGTTGATTTGAGTTCTGGACAGTACTTCTTGATTAGGATACTCTTTCTGACAAGCAGTCACAAAGGCTTTTCGGGTTTCAAGATTCACAGTAAACATAATATATATCCCACATAGTTAATATTTCATCATTTCAAGTATAGGATCGCATATATACGATCCAAAGTCAAGCATTATTTTACTAAATCGACAAATTTATTTAACAACTGTCGATTTGCTTTCTTCGAAGCAGAGTGACTAGCGAAAGATCTTGCAATTTGACCTTTAGTCATCCCTGATTTTACATCCAGAGTATCAGTTTTTGCATCAACTTTGGAATCGATAACATAGTACTCATTATAGCCAGTAAGAGTAGAAACAACAAACTTTTCTTTTGAAAATTTCTTTCGTATCTCTTTATACTGTTCTACAGTTTTGTAGTAACTAGTAGCAGTTTCCCTATCAATACAAAATTTCTCAATTGCATTTTTGATATCACTCCTACCACTGCAAAGGAAAAATCCCATTGCATTTAGATTGTGTTTTTTTCTGATATAAGAAATAATGTTATCAGTAATACCACTACCTCGAGCACCAATTTCAAACTTTTGATTATTCTCTCTATCAGTGATAACATTAGTAGTCTTATAACCACTGATACTGTGAGTAAATGCCTTTCCTTCAGTATCTGTAACTTTGTAATCCAAACCAAAATTTGAATCACCGTCAGATAGAACTACCAGATTTACCTTTTCTAGAGAATTGTTTTTTCTGAAATCAGAAAGTGTTCTTTCTAAAACTAAAAGTGACTCATTTAAAGGAGTTCCACCCATTTCATCGGCACCCCAAGCTTCTCTTCCATAGTAATTTGCAGTGTAATTCTCTACCATCAGTAACCAGTTTTTTACACACTCTTTATACTGTCGAGCATTCATTCTACTTGAAAGAACATTCCTCAATCGAATGTTTGAAGAAGGAACTATCTCATTTACATTATAAAAATCTAGATTACTTGAACTAGGATTTTGGTCAGTAAAAGTGTACACTTCAAAAGGAATACCAACTCTTTTACAAAACTGTGAAAGTATAATAGTTTGTTTCACAGTTTCTTGTAAATGACCATACATAGAACCAGACCAATCGACTAACATCACCATACCGTGATTTTTTCCTTCTGGAATAATAGTCTTTTGCATAAAAAGGTCTTCACTGATTTTATATGACCAGAGTTTTCCACTGTTCAATCTACCAGATTTTGCCTCTCGACTAAGTGCATGAGCAGTAGCAGCTTTCTTCATTTCAAATTCTTTAACTAGGTAATTGATAGTCTTAGAATTATCTTTGATAAGTTGTTCAAAGTTCATCGAAGCATTGGTATTTCTAAGAGAAGTTTGATCAATAACTTTTTTCTGTTCTGCATGTACTTGAGTCCAATCATGAACATGATGTTTTAGGTCTATTTTACCAAAATCAAGATAGACTATATTATCTGCCCATTTGTCAACAAACTCTTTCATTGCATCTTGACTTGATTCATCAGTTGTCGAAACCAATTCATCTTCTAAAGATTTTGGTGCAACCACAACTTTCTGTTTTCTTGCACCTTCTTGACCTACTGTAGATTGATTTTGAGGTTGAGTATCACCTTCCCCATCTTTTTCTTCAGTACCGTCTTCAGTACCTTCTTCAGTACCTTCTTCAGTACCAGCAGAAACTTCTTCAGTTTCTTCTTCAGTACTTTCAGAACCAGCAGAAGTTTCTTCAGTTTCTTCTGAATTTTCTTCTTGACCGTTTGAAGAACTATCACCAAGCATATCAGACGTATCATCATCCCCAATACCAGAATTTCCAGAAGAACTATCTGAAGTTTCTTCTGAATTTTCATCATCAGTTTCTGAAGTCTTATTTGCAGAACCAGAACCATCTGTCATATTAGTCTGGTCATTATCTTGATTTTCAAAATCAGATGTTTCACCTTCTTCACCTTCAGAACTCATTTGAGGCATCTGAGGCATTTGATCAATCATAGACTCTTGTGATTCACATCTTTCTTTTATGAACTCATAAATCTCAGCAGCAATATCTGCAACTTCATCGAAAGTTTTCATCTTTTCCATTTTTTCAATAAATGGAATTTCATCTTCATTGAAAACTTGAGTTTCAATAAGAGTTTGAGAAACCCTAGATTTGAAATAGACATTAATTCTATCAATTAAATTCAAGTCAGTAATGTCTTTACCTTGGAGACCAAAAAAGTCTCTTTCAAGTAATTCTTTATAACCTTTAACAAAATTAGTACGCAATCCAGCATACTTTTCTTTCATCATTCTTTCAATTCGAGCATCTTCAACAACATTGACAAAATCTTTGTTTGACCGTTTTGCAGCCGCAGTAAGAACATCAGCGTCCTTTGGAGTATATAATGCATGACCAACCTCATGACCAACTAAAAGGTCATAAAGGTCAGATGACATATCTTTCCACATGGGGAGGGCAAGAACACGATTGACTACATCAAAATAGGCAGTCTCAATTTGTTTGTGTTCAACACGGATATCTTCTTCAGACATCAATTTTGCGAGGAGCGATTTAGAACCAACACTAAAATTCATCATTTATCCTTCACATTAATCATCATTACATATATAAGATCGCACATTATGAACCTAATGTCAAGCATTTTCGAAATTAATTTTAACATTAGTGAACCTATCGTTTGCGAAAATCTCAGATGCATCCATCACGAAATTATCTGTATCTTCAGTAGATACGGTAAGAGATAGGTCTTGACCATACTTTGCACGAACATCGGATATAATACCGACAAAATCACCGTTTGACCAGTGAGTTCCACTGATGGAAGCGCCACAACCATCAGACCACAGAGTATTCATTGTTTCGTTGAAATTCATAATATAACTCTCTTCACTCAACTTTCACATACATGATCGCACAATTCGAACTTAATGTCAAGCTTTTTCTTCTGGAATTTCTAAATTTATTTGATGAACATCATCAACTATCATTTTTACTAGTTTAAGAGGGGCAAATTTAAATTCTTGTTGTTCACCGCTAGGCGCTCTATTGAAAGCATTAAAACAATTAAATTCTGCACATATTCTAGGTCTGTTTTCATAATTTGTACATTTCCTATCTACCAAATGTACACATCCAGCATAAAATCCATCAAAATCTTCGATTAGTTTTACAGGAAGAACTGATTCGTATTGCAACTCTATAGTACCTTCTGGATACACTTCTTCAAACCAAACAGAAGGGGATATTCCTAAATTTAGTTGCCTTTCTGGCATTTTTGTAAACAAACAACATCTTCCACAATTTGTACACACTTCAGAGTTGATTAGTGATTCGTCTAATTGCATAATATATTTCCTTTATAATTTAAATATTAAGTCCAAGTTTGAACTGGCCCAGTTCCTTCTCCGCCTCCGCCTCCACCACCTTCGCCTCCACCAGAACCGATAGTAGCAGGGTCTATAGTCAAAGTAAGTAATCTTGGGTCATTTTCGTTATTGATTTCAGCAAAAAAGTCGTTTAGATGGTCATTTCCTTTATCAAAAAATCCGAAAGTATGATCTCCAAACATTTCATATGTAAATGATGCAATATTTGATGATAATCCAGCATAAGCAGATTGATTTCTGGCAACTTGAATTTCTATTTTATTTGCAATAGGAGTTATCGATTGAGCTGTACCTAGTCCCACATTAAATGATTTAGATACTGGTTTATAACCAGAAAGATTGGGCCCAAATTTGTCAGACGAAATTTCTATTTTATTGACCATACTATTGATGGTGGTGGTTGTTCCCCCACCAACTAATATTCCTTTTTCTACAGGAAAAAATCCAACTGCTCCATCATAACTATGTTGTACTTGAATTTGTTCTCTCTCTACTTCTGCTTTAATTACTGGGTCACTTCCTGATGCATATGAAAATTCGGCAACATTTAACGTACTTTCTGTATTTCCAACTGTAGGAATTTCTCCAGTATTTGTTGATGGAAATGCAACATTATCGCCCCATAAAATTCTTACTGCACCAGTTCCACCATAACCACCGCCTTTACTTGTTCCAGAACCGCCTCCGCCTCCGCCGTATTGACCACCTAAAATTTGATTATTTCCAGTTGTTGTTAAATATGCTGTTTTTTCCCAAATATTATTACTTGTACTGTTACTTGTCTCCCCAGCCATACCATCACCACCACCAGAGCCGCCTCTTCCACCATATCCAGTTCCATCAGCATAAGTTTCTCCACTTGTGCCTTCTCCAAGCAAACCAACACCGCCTCCAGCACCTACTCCATAAGTACTTGAGTAATATTGTCCAGCCCCACCAGCGCCACCAGATGAACTAGTGCCCTCATGTCTAGATGCACCATCTCCAGAATATCCACCAGCACCACCACCGCCATGCGTCCACGAACCACCAACTGCACCGTTTCCGCCAGCGCCACCACCGTCACCAGCATATCCACCGCCATAAGCTCCATGACCAGTGGTTTGCGTATTTCCAGCGTTATCTAATCCACCTCGACCAGCACCAAATCCACAAACAGTTGAGGTATCTATAAAATATGAATTGCCTCCTTGACCACCACTATTGTAAGCGTTAGCGACACTACTCCCTTTATCTCCTACAACTACTGTATAAGATTGACCAGCAGTTACAGAAATATTATTTTTCCATCCTAGGCCACCTCCGCCTCCACCACCAGATGACCACTGATATCCACCAGACCCACCAGCTCCAACTGCTACAACGGAAACGGACGTTACACCAGCTGGACATGTCCAAGAATGTGTGCCTGGAGTTGAAAATGTTTCGTTTCCACCACTAACAGGGCCTATTTGAAAATCAAGTTGGGAAAGTTTTTGTGTGTAAGTAACACCGTCAATATCAAATGGAGCAAGACCACCAACTCCTGTTTCTACAGGAAGTTTAATTTTTGAATTGAAAAATTTATGAGTTATAGTTGGAGCTAATGCATTATTGATATCAATTAAAGTTGATGCTGCTGGATTATCTGGGTTGTAAACCTGTACTTTTTCATATTCGTGGGGAACTATGATTGATAATTCTTCGATAGCTGCGTCTATTACTTCACTTCTATTGGCGCCAGTAATTGTAACACTTTTAACATCAGAACTACCATCATAAATTTGAACTTGCTCATACGAGTGACTTATTGGAATAAGAAGTTCGCCAACAACTCCATTAACCTTTTCATTGTCGGGACGAACAGCACCAAGAACCAGTACTGGAACTGGTTCTGTAGCCTGTATTTCTACTGGATAGTCGGACGGTTGTTTACCTTGTGATTTTATCTCTAGATTGAGAGTTGAGGAAACAATATCTACGAGAGACATCGATAATACTCCCCAACTTTAAATTTCAATACTTGCGATAATATTACTAAACCCAGAACCTGTAACAATAATATTTACATCTGTAGCACCAGATGTAGATGTAGTTACCGTTGTGGTAGTAGCACCACCAGAAAATGTCATAGAAGCACCTTCAATTACTAGTTTCACACTTGTTGCAATTCTTGTACCAGCAGCGTTTCTTGCATCGACAGCAACCGTACTATTAATATTCGAACCCGAATATGTATATGAGGTTGAAGCTGGAGTCAAAGTAACAGAAACTGGAAGTGTTGGTGACAACAAATGAATATCCATATAACCATGACTTGGATTTTTTGTATAGTACCAAATTCTGTCTGTGGAATCTCTACCCATCATATGTACATGATCTGTAAGTGTGGCAGTTATACCCCAACCAGTAGAGTTATTCCAAGACATAATATATGCACCACCAGTATAGAACATTGCCATTAATGTTCTTGCATCATTAAGGTAAACAGTATGACTGATGGTTTTTGCCATGACCAATTTACTATGGTATGTAAGTGCTTTCGGATTGGAAGCATCAATTGCGTATGTAACTACTGTTCTTCCGCCTTCAGTTGTAGCAAAATG
>MDTD01034284.1_pt1 | contig 22816 bp, 17 predicted proteins | sample 811221 | NCBI WGS metagenome assembly MDTD01 (sample SAMN05326646, study PRJNA326480) | marine metagenome | isolation source: seawater | place: Pacific Ocean: South West | collected 2011 | reverse complement strand
TCGGTCGGTCGGTCGGTCGGTCGGTCGGTCGGTCGCTCGTTCGCTCGGTCGCTCGGTCGACGCGTCGGATCGGCGGCTCGGCGCGCGTCGACGTCACGCGATTCCGTCCCAGTTGCGCGAGCGCGCGCGAGCGAGGACGAGAGACGGACGCGAGCGAGGCGCGTGTCATCGAACGCGTCCATCGGAACGACGCGTTCGATGATGCGGTCGGTGATGACGTCGCGCGCGCGAGGGGTGGCGGAGACGGGGACGACGAGAGCGACGTCGGGCGACGACGCGACGACGACGACGACGACGCACGCCGAGCGCGGAGGACTCGGCGGGGGACCGGTGACGACGTCGGACGTGCACGTACTCGTCGTCGACGATGAGAGAATATGTCGAACGGTGACGTCGAGTCTGTTGAAACGGTGTGGGTACAGGGTGACGATGGCGTCGAGCGGGGAGGAGGCGTTAGAGCTCTTGCGCCGAGGCACCGAGTTTCACCTGTTGCTCACCGACGTGATGATGCCCGGGGTGGACGGACCGGCGCTGTTACAGATTGTGCGAAACGACGAGCGGTTGCGAGACATGCCGGTGGTGATGATGAGCGCGAACGAACACAGCGAGACGGTGTTTCGATGCATTCAGTACGGAGCGGAGGATTATCTTCTCAAGCCGGTGAGTAGAAAAGCCGTCATGCACATGTGGCAACACGTGTGGCGAAAGTCGCACGCGCAGACGGCGAGAGCGGTGCCTAGATTTGAGAATGGTGAAGAAGTTTTAGACGACGAAGAGGACCATCGCGGTGAGTTGGCGCACGGCGTGCCGGCGGTTCCAGAACACACCGGTTTTACGGGCGCGCCGACGGATTCCGTCGACGACGCGGGGACGAGCGAAGACAAGCCGCCGCTCTCGCCGCCACCGCGCATGATTAGGAACAACTCCACGCAGAGCATAGTCGAGACGGCGGCGAGCGGAGGAAAGATGGGCGATGCTGGGACGTACGCGCTCAGCGCGTGCGATAATTTATCTCAAGGGAGCGTTATCGCTATACGCGCCGACGCCGTGGCGATGCGAGATGCCGCGGACGCCGCTCGGCGCTCGACGCCCGAGCCTGCGCGCGCGCGGCCTCTGCCACCACCGCTCGTGGGTTTAGAAAATGGGTCGAGGGGCCTGAAAGAGTGGCTCGACGACGACGTCGCCGGCGCCCAGGCTGTGTCAAAAGAGGAGCGTTGGCACGTCGGATGGCGCATCCTCGCGTTTCTCGATGACGTCGCGTCCCGAGGACGAGCTTCGTACGAGTCGTTCGACGCGAGCTGTCTCGACATTAGCCCGCAGGGCGCGATTTCGTTCAGTGCGCGCGCAAACGTCTCATCAAAGACAGAGGATGGTGAGAATCCGTTCGTCGAGCTCGCGCAAGAGCTCGACGACCACGATTCGCGCTTCGTCGTCGGTTTGGTCGTTCTCAACATGTTTTGGCCCGAAGTCTTCATCACGGTGTACGAGGCGGAGTATCCTCAAGAAGCGCTGAAGAACGTGATCTCCATGACTGGTTTCGCCGAACGAGCCATGACGGCTGAGATTGACGCAGCGAAGGTGGTCGTGTCTCTCCTCGGACGAGAGAATCGCGTCGACGTCAAGGAGGCGAGCGAGCGCTTGCGACAAATCGCCGGCGAGGCGCGTTCGCAAGGCGTTGAGACCGAGAGGCGCATCGAGACGCTGAAGAACTTGGGAAACGTGTTGGAGACGTTGCGTACCGCGAGAGGATCCCAGCTTCTCGAACTGTCGCATTCTAGGGGGATGCTCGACATGCTTCTCGCTCAGGCGGGCATCAGCGTCGCGCACACAAGCGCGTCGCCGGATGAATCTTCGGTGCGCAAACGCGCACGAGTCAACGAGACCGGCGGTGTTCAGATCCCGCAGCTGTGCGATGGCATCACGTGCTACGACGACAAGACGCTCAAAGAAGAAGGTGTCGACGCCGTCGTGCGCTCGGCGTTTAATTCGGCTCGCTCTCTCGAGGCTGACGTCTTCAGAGACCTGGAGGGGCACCTTTTCCAGAAATGTTTGAAGGCGACGAAGCAAAACACGGCGAAGGATGACTCTGACGCCTCGTGGTTGAAACGACTCCGTGAAGACGGCTCGGGCACGACGCCGTCGCTTCGTGCCGTGCTCGACGACTTCGAGGGCGACGTATGCCTGGCGACGCGATCTGTGTCACTCAAGAGCCGTGCGGTGGTCGGTGGTGACGTCGGTGATTTCGTCGCGAACAACGTCATGGTTTGTAGTACCAGCTGGGATCGAGACGGAGAGTTTTTCGCCACCGCAGGGACGAACAAGTCGATTTGCATTTACGAAGTGGACGCCGTGATGAACATGGGCGCTCGCGTGCACTGTCCTGCGGTCGAATTCGAAGCGCACGCCAAGATCTCGTCGCTCTGTCACAACCCATACGTGAAGCAATCCATCGCGTCCGGCGATTACCAGGGCGTGGTCCAACTGTGGGACGTGCAGAAGGAAATGTCAACGTGGGAGAATAATACTCACAGACGTCGAGTTTGGAGCATCGATTACAGTCGCGTCGATCCCACCAAACTCGCGAGCGCCTCCGACGATGGCACGGTTCAAGTGTACTCTACGTTGACGAAGACGGCGACGTACGCCATTCAGAATCGCGCCAACGTCTGCTCAGTCAAGTTTCATCCCGAGTCTGCGCATCTGCTCTCCATCGGTAGCGCCGATCACAACGTTCACTGCTACGATCTTCGCCAAACGAGCAAGCCGCTCATGACTTTACGAGGACACCGTAAAGCGGTCTCGTACGTCTGCTGGGTCGGCGATGAGTTGGTTTCCGCATCCACAGACAATTCTCTCAAGCTTTGGAACGTCAAAAGCCAAAATTCTCAGGATGCGTGCGTACGCACATTCTCCGGTCACACGAACGAGAAAAACTTTGTCGGTCTGAGCGCCAACTCCGACGGGTACATCGCGTGCGGATCTGAAGACAACGTCTTGCACGTGTACGCGAAATCGTCATCCGTGCCGGTGGCACGGTACAGTTTCGCCGACAAGACGTCACAGTCGATCCCGGGCAGACGCGACAAAGGAGGTTTCATCTCTGCCGTCAACTGGTCGCCGGACTCCGAGCACATTCTCGCCGCAAGTTCGCGCGGGCAATTGAAAATTCTCGCGCTCACCAAGAATGCGTGAGCGTGAGCATACTGTTCACCGCATCTCGGCGAGGCGCTGTCGCCTCGTCTATTATTTTAGTTGTATTACGCTTCTTTCGTGAAAGCGGTAGCTTATTTTACTACTCTAGTGTTTTAGTAGATACGTATTTCTTATCATGAACAAAAACGACATCGTCAGTACGGTCGGTGTCGGCCGTAATCTCGACCGCCACCGCGATCGTATCCGCCGCGGTCTCCGCCGCCGCCCGGCGGTGGCGGAGGTGCTCCACCCTCAGGTCTGGGTCTACTCTGCGCGATCGAGACGTGTAACTTTTTACCGTTGAATTCGTACCCATCGTAAAAGCTTGGAGCCGACTGCGCGGCGTGCGGATCGTCGTACGTGATCACCGCCTCGTCCTTTTTCTCGCCTCGCTCGTCGCGATAAATCTTCACCGCGTACGGCCACTGATCTGGAAATCCCGTGCGCTGTTTCACTCTGGAGATGATACCGATCCCCGAGAACACCTCGCGAAGGTCGTCCTCGCTCGTGCTCGCGACGTCGAACCCTTTAATAAAGATTCGATTCGTCGTGTCCTCCAAACCGTCCAGCAACCAACCGTGCTGCGCCGCGCGTTCTCTCTCCTTGAGTTCCTTCGATTTACCCGCGCCGCACCTCTTACAGCTCTTCCTCCACGAAAAGTTGGAGTTGTTACACTGATCGCACCTCCAATCCGCGTCCGGATCAAACTTCTCGTCCCTCGCCCCTCCTCGGTCGCCGCCGCCGAATCGGTCTCGCCGCTCGCCGCCGCCTCGATCGTCCCGTCCTCGATCGCCGCGGTCTCGATCGCGATCGTACCCTCGATCGTACCCTCGATCGCGATGCCCCCCGTCGCGATCGCGTCCTCGATCGTACCCTCGATCGTCCCTCGACCCGTACCTCCCTCCGCCTCCACCGCGCCCTCGATCGCCTCGAAATTCCTCCCGTCCCCCACCCCCACCGCCACCGAATCGCGGCGCCGCGTCCTCCCCTCGACGCCGTCCCGAGTCACGATCGTCCTCGTACCGTCGCGACATCCCTCCCAGTCTCGCGCGCACCTCTTTTTCACGTCACGTCACGCGTCACGCGAACGAATGGCACGCACGGTCGCCCACCCCACCAGAGGGTCTGCGTTGATTCGATGCATTCATTCATTCATCCGATCAGATGCGTCGCGAATGAGATGATGCGATGCGATGGTGATTGACAGAGACCGACGCCGAGTGTTGCGTCGAAGTCCACCATCGTCTCTACCTCGTCGTCATGACGGACGTGCGCGTGCTCGGGATGGGGAACCCGCTCCTGGACATCTCCGTCGTCGTGCGCGACGACGCGCTGTTGAAGAGGTACGATCTCAAGCTGAACGATGCGGTGCTGGCGGAGGAGAAGCACGCCGAGTTGTACGCGGAGATGGTGAGAGATCACGAGGTGGAATACATCGCGGGCGGTGCGACGCAAAACTCGATTCGCGTGGCGCAGTGGATGTTGCAAAAAGAGGGCGCGACGGCGTACATGGGATGCGTGGGGAAGGATGCGTTCGCCGCGCAGATGAAGACGTCGTGCGAGGGCGACGGCGTGTTCGCGAATTACATGGTGGACGAGAGCACGCCGACGGGGACGTGCGCGGTGATCGTGAAGGATGGTGAGCGATCGCTGTGCGCGGCTCTGAACGCGGCGAATAACTACAAGGCGGAACACTTGGACGCGAGCGAAAACTTTGCCCTCGTGGAAAAGGCGGATTTCTACTACATGGCGGGTTTCTTCATGACGGTGAGCCCGGAGAGCATCATGCGCGTCGCCAAGCACGCGTGTGAGAACAAGAAGACGTTTATGATGAACCTCAGCGCGCCCTTCTTGATGCAAGTGCCGCCGTTCTTGGAGTGCCTCATGAACTCGCTCCCGTACGTCGACATCTTGTTCGGCAACGAATCCGAGGCGATGACCTTTGCGGAATCCCAAAAGTGGGAGACTAAGGACGTGAAGGAGATTGCGCTCAAGATTTCCGCCATGCCGGTGGCTGAGGGTAAGCCGTCTCGCACGGTCGTCATCACGCAAGGCGCGGACGCGACCGTCGTCGCGCGCGACGGCGCCGTCAACGAGTACGCCATCATCCCGCTCGCCAAGGAGGACCTCGTCGACACCAACGGCGCCGGTGACGCCTTCGTCGGTGGTTACATCTCCCAGCTCGTGCAAGGCGGTGACGTCGCCAAGTGCTGCGCCGCGGGTAACTACGCCGCCAACAAGATCATCCAAGTCTCTGGATGCAAGTGCGAAGGCGTTCCCTCCTTCTCCGCGTAAACGCGATATATTTATTTTTTAATCGACACAAACGGTTCGAGTTGCTTTCTATACATTCCTTTTTCATTTCATCGCTCACTTCCTAATGTAAATCCGTAGCTAATGCATGCATCGTCGTCGCGTGCGCGTATCGTACATGTGGCGACCGGATCGCGTCGTCTGTCTTACCCAATTCCGCTTACGCGCGAGGCGGTACCGGCGCGCCGAGCGTCGGCGGCGCCGGCGGCGGGAACCCGACGCCCAGACCGGAGCGTGGGATCACTTGCGCGGGTGGAGGCGAGCCATCGACGGTGTTCCACGCGTGCATCATCTCGTCCCACCCGCAAGACGCGATCAAACCTTCAATGAGACACGACGTGTCCAAACCGACGGCAAACTCGGTGTGATGCGCCCATCGTTTCAACAGCGGCGTCGGCGATTTCCAATCCCACATCCCCACGGTCATGTCGTACGAACACGTGTACACGATATTCTCCGCGTGCGGCGAACACTTCACCCTTCTCACCGCGTAATCGTGTCCGACGAGCGTCTGTAACTCTCGAGATGGGTTTCGAATATCCCACAACCGAACCGACTTGTCCACGCTCCCCGTGGCGACGACGCAATCGTTCCACTTATTCCAATCGCAGCACAGCGCCTCGTAATCGTGCACGGGCACGCTCAGTGTCGCGTGCGGCTGTCGAAGATCCCAAATCTTCAATAAACAGTCCCCCGAGGCGCTCGCGAACACGTCGGCGTGATGCGGACTCCACTCGGCGGCGTAGACGCAGTATCCGTGCTCGGCGAACGTTCGCAAGCTCTCTCCTCGATCGATGCTCCATAGTTTGATGGTATCGTCCCACGATGCGGTTAAAAACGTATCCCTCGCCCCCGCTAAATTCCACGACGTCGCGTACACCTCGTGCGCGTGCTCGTGCAGACTCCTCAACGGGTTCGCGCGAGGTCCCGCCGCCACGTCCCACACCTTCACCGACCCGTCACCGCACGCCGAGACGATCACGTTCTCGTGCCCCTCGCTCCACGCGCAATCGTACAATCCATCCTGCGTGTGAAATCGACACACCTCGATGAATTCACCGCTCACCGGATCGACGTCACCGATGATTTGCGCGCCGTTACCGATGATGCCGTAATTTTGTGCGCTCGCGACGGCGAGTCGCGTCGGCGCGAACGGGGAGAATTTAACCGCGTACCCGTTGAAACCGATCGTGCGGTGCGCCGACGGCGCCATGCCGTCGACAGGTCGCGCGTCTCACCCCGCGTGCGCGTCTGAGGACGAGTGCGATCACGATTGATGGTGACGAGAGTCATCGGCGAATGAATGCATGAACGACATGAAATGAAATGACATGAAATGAATGAAGGACGCCGTCGTTACGCGTGCGTTCCCGCTACTTCTATGCGCTATCTATCTACGTCCGTAACGATAAAGACTCTATGTTCACCTTGACCGCACCGTCGTCGTCCTCCTCGTCGTCGTCGTCGCGTTCGGGGGCGCGCACGTGTGTGTTCTCGCCCTCTGGGTTGACGTCGACGAGCGGCGCGTCGAGGACGCGGCGGCGCACGGCGTCGATGCAACACTCCATGAGATTGACGCTGAACGCGCGATCGTCCTCGGGATCGATCGGTAATGCGTCGTATCGTGCGGCGAGCATGACGTCACCGGCGCGATTGAACATTCTCGCGCCGGTGGTGGTGCCGTACGTGACGCCGCCGAGCGCCTTGAATAATTTTCTCGCCACCGCCTTGCGCTTTCTGACGTAGATGGCGGCGTCCGCGTGGGCGAGCTCCTCCGCCAGCGCGCGATCGCCAAATTCACCGTACGTCTTTACGATCGATCGACGAGTTAACGGCGGCGCCGACGCATCGACATCGACGCCGAAGATGACGCGGTCGACGTCCGCCAAGAGACAGGGATGTTTGTAAAAGGCTCGACCCATCATGACGCCGGCTAATTTCCCATCCTCTCGATCCAACAGTTCCTTCGCTCGCGCGATCGAGTCGACGCCGCCGTTGAGGGTAAAATCACACTTTGTAAAATCGTCGCACAGGGCGTACACCTCGTCGTATCGAAGCGGCGGTATCCGTCTATTGGCGTCGGGATTCAAGCCGCCCATCACCGCCGCGCGCGCGTGCACGATGAAATGATCCACCCCCGCCGCCTCTCGTATCGTCTCAACAAAGTTCACGCAGTACTCGTACGTGTCCGTCTCTTCTTCCTTGGTCATCGTCTTATCGAATCGCACGCCCAATCTGTGCTTGATGGTGATCTTCGCGTCATCCGTCGCCTCCGCCATGCGTCTCGCGCACTCAGCCGTCTTCTCCGGGTTCATCATCATCATCGCTCCGAAGCACTTACTATCGTCTTTTTTCGACACCACGCGATCGCTCGGACACCCACAGTTTAGATTCACCTCATCGTACCCATACTCACTCTCTAAGATCTCCGACGCCCGCGCCAACCCGTTCGGACACGCGCCGCCCAACTGCGCCGTCACGCGCGACTCCCCGCGCGTCATCGTTCTCGACTTTAACCGCTCCACGCAGTCGTGATGCGCCATCTCCGTCCACAGGCGCGCGCGAGAGGTGAATTGTCGACACAGCGCGCGATAGTACGGCGTCGTGACGTCGAATCCGGGGGCGACGGACAGACGAGACCCCGGACGCGCGCGCCCTCGACCGGCGGCTGGGACGCCATCCTCCCCACCGTCGTCATCGCGACCGTCATCGCGCGCCACCATGAGGACGGGCGAGGACGAGTCGATCGAACGTCCTCGTCGTCGTCGCCCTTCCTCGTCGCGGTCGACGTCTGAATCGACCTCGCGCGCGCGTCGTCGACTGAGGGGACGGTTCGGTCGACACACGTCGACGCTTTTCGTCGTCGCGATACCGAGCGGTCATGTCCGCCTCCGCGCTCGCGCGGGCGAGCGCGACGACGCGCGTGAACTCGAGGCCTTCGACGCGAGGCGTGGCGACGCGCCGCGGTGAGGCGTGCGTGCGACGCGCGCGGATCACGCCCAAGGAGCCGTGGTGGGAGAAGAACACGGCGGCAAACATGGTCGATTGCGAGGGCGTGGAGGCGTTTTTGACGCTTTTGGTGCGTTTCGTCGACGCAAATCGTTTCGTTAGACGCGTGCGCGCGTCGAGATGCGCGCGAAGACGTCGAGACGCGCGCGCTCGTCGGGGTTCTTCAGAGCCACTCGTTCATCCCGTCGACGACCGCGGGCGCGCGAACGATCGAACGCGCCGACTGACGATGCTTTTCGACGTACAGAACGATCATTCCGATAAATTGATCGTCGTGGACGTGTACGCCCAGTGGTGCGGCGCGTGTCGCGCGCTGTACCCAAAGTTGTGTAAAATCGCCGCCGCCTATCCCGACGTAGTCTTCGTCAAGCTCAATTTCGACGACAACAAGGATCTGTGCAGGTCTCTGGGGGTGAAGGTGTTGCCGTATTTCAAGCTGTATCGAGGCACCGAGGGGTGCGTCGCCCAATTCTCCGCCTCCATCGCGAAGATTAAGCTCTTACGCGCCGCGCTCGAGGAACACTCGCCGGCGAGGTGCGCCCTGCACGAGGGTGAAACCGTGCACTACGAGGACTTGGACGGTCTCGCCGAGTACGAGGCGCTCACGGACGAGGAGCGCAAGGAGGCGGAACCGAGTCCCGTGCCGTGAACACCGTTTTCGGAGCGAACCATGCATCACGTAAACCCATCACTTCTTTATTGTAACGCGCCGCGCCGCCCACGCACAAACACACAAACCCGCCCACCGATCTGCGCGTCAGTCCTCATCGCTCGCGCGCGATGACGATGGAGACGACGACGTCCGACGCGAGCGAAGGACGATGTCAACACAATTACGTCGTGACGGTGCGCGGCGAGACTCGCGCGCGACGCGCGCGTGACGCGAGAGTGGCAACTACTCTTTTCGATTGGTGAATGATGTTGACTGCGTGAATCGGGGACGCGCGAGGGACGCGCGCGTCGGGTGACGACGGGAGAGGCGCGGGAAACGAACGAAAAGACTAACATCGATCCGTGATCGTCGATCTGTAGGCGCATAAACCCACCGTGGTGACGCACTCGGCGGTGGGACCGTTTACGTCGTCGAAGCAGTTGGATTTAGTCGTCGCCAAGAGCACGAGACTCGAGGTGTACAGACTCACGACGGACGGTTTGAAGCCGATGTTGGACGTGCCTGTGAATGGAAGAATAGCCACCATGTCGCTGTGCGGAGGCGACGTCGAGCGTGGGGTCAAGGCGAGATTGTTTTTCACGACGGAACGCTTTGGATTTTCAGTTTTGTCGTACGACGAGTCGACGGAGGAGTTGAAAACGGAGGCGTTCGGTGACGTGCGAGATAACATCGGACGTCCGGCGGAGAATGGGCAGATTGGAATCGTGGATAACGAGTGTCGAGCGATCGGTTTACAGCTGTACGATGGGTTGTTCAAGGTGATTCCGTGCGACGAAAAGGGTGACGTCAAGGAGGCGTTTAACATTCGTCTCGAAGAGTTGAGAGTCGAGGACATTCAGTTTTTGCACGGCACGAGCAAACCCACGATCGCGGTGCTCTACATAGACACGAAAGACGCCGTGCACATCAAGACGTACGAGATTGGTTTACGAGAGAAGGAGTTCATATCGTCGCCGTGGGCGCAGAACGATTTAGAAGGCGGTTCAAACAAAATCATTCCTGTACCGGCGCCGATCGGAGGCGTCATCGTCCTCGGCGAAGAAACCATCGTGTACTTGAACAAGAGAGACGACGAGATGGATGTGTTTCTGAAAGCGATCAACATTCCCGAACGGGCGAGTATCGTGTGCTACGGCGCCATCGATCCTGATGGCTCGAGGTACCTGTTGGGAGACCACGACGGTACGCTGTACTTGCTCGTCATCTTACACGACGGTAAAAAGGTCAAAGAACTGAAAATCGAACGTTTGGGCGAGACGTCCATCCCAAGCACGCTCAGCTACCTCGACAATGGCGTCGTATTTGTCGGTAGCGCGTATGGCGACTCGCAACTCATCAAGTTGCACGCGGAAAAGTCGCACATCGATAAAAATGGCAACCCGACGTACGTGCAAATCTTAGAGGAATTTACCAACCTCGGGCCGATCGTAGACTTTTCATTCGTCGACCTAGAGCGACACGGTCAAGGCCAAGTCGTCACCTGTAGCGGGGCGTTCAAGGATGGTAGTTTGCGCGTGGTGCGAAACGGCATCGGCATTGATGAACAAGCCGTCATTCAGCTTCCGGGCGTGAAAGGCTTATTTTCGCTTCGCGACGGTGACGCTAGTGAAATGAACAAGTATCTCGTCGTCACCTTCATCAATGAGACGCGTATATTAGGTTTCGTCGGCGAGGACGGCGACACCTTGGACGAGACGGAAATCACCGGTTTCAACGCCGCCGCTCAAACTCTGTGCTGCGAAAACATGCAAGGAAACTTATTCGTCCAAGTCACGAACTCGAGTGTTCGACTGGTTTCGCGCGATGGGACTCTGAAAGATGAGTGGAAGCCAAAAGATGACTCCGAAATACTTTCGGCCAAGTGCAACTCGACGCAAATTCTCACGGCTTCCTCGGGTGGACAATTGCACAGCCTAAGCGCTCAAAAAGGCAAACTGAAGCTGGTCGCAAGCAAGAAGTTTGAAAACGAAATCGCTTGTTTAGACTGTACGCCGATGGGCGATGAAACGAGCTCGTCCGTGTGCGCCGTGGGCCTGTGGTCGATGGAAATCGTACTCGCTTCGATGACTGATTTGAGCATCATCGCCAAGGAGAGCACCGGCGAAGACATCATCCCGCGTTCCACGTTGCTGTGCTCGTTTGAAGACATCCCATATCTCCTGGTCGGTCTCGGTGACGGTCAGTTGATCACGTACGTGTTAGATACGAATACGGGCGCGCTCAGCGCACGCAAAAAGTTGAGCCTCGGCACCAAGCCCATCACGCTGCAAACCTTCAAGAGTCACGCGACGAACGTGAACAGCGTCTTCGCCGCTTCGGACAGACCGACGGTGATTTTCAGCAACAACAAGAAGCTGATATACTCGAACGTCAACGTTCAAGAGGTCTTGCACGTGTGTCCGTTCAGCAGCGAAGCGTTCCCGGACGCCCTGGCGTTGGCGAGCGAGGAAGAATTGACCATTGGCGGCATCGACGACATTCAAAAATTGCACATCCGCACCATTCCACTGGGTGGGCAGCCGAGACGCATCGCACATCAGGCAGATACGAAGACGTTCGCCGTTGTGGTCGAACACTTGTGGTCCAAGGTTGACCAAGGCACGTTCATCAGACTCGTCGACGACGCTTCGTTTGAGTCTCTGAACCAGTTTCAGTTAGAGGAGAATGAATTAGCTAGCGCTCTCACGTCGTGCTCGTTCGCGGGTGACGAGTCGACGTATTATGTCGTCGGTACCGGGTTCGCACTCGAACAAGAAGACGAACCGACGCGAGGACGCATTCTAGTGTTTAAGGTGATAGACGACGCGTTGTCGCTCGTGTGTGAAAAGGAGGTGCGCGGGGCGGTGTACAACTTGAATCCATTTCAGGGTAAATTACTCGCTGGAATCAACTCAAAGCTTGAACTTTTCAAGTGGTCTCCTCGAGACGACGACGTGCACGAGCTCGTGAGCGAGTGCTCGCACCACGGACAAATCGTCACGTTTGCGGTGAAGACGCGAGGCGATTGGATTCTCGTCGGGGATTTGATGAAGTCCATGTCGCTCTTGCTTTACAAGCCCGACGAGGGCGCCATGGACGAAACCGCCAGAGATTTCAACGCAAATTGGATGCTCGCCGTCGCCATGCTTGACGATGACGAGACTTATCTCGGAGCTGAGAATAACTTGAACTTGTTCACCGTCGCTCGCAACGTCAACGCCATGACGGACGAGGAGCGCAGTCGACTCGAAATCACGGGCGAGTACCACCTCGGAGAGCTCGTCAACGTCTTCACAAGGGGATCTTTGGTGATGAGTATGCGCGACGGCGAGAGTTTACAGGTGCCCACCCTTTTGTTCGGCACCGGTAACGGCGTCATCGGCGTCTTGGCCAGCCTTCCCAAGGATGTCTACGAGTTCACCGAGCGTCTGCAGACGGCGATGAACAAGCACATTCAGGGAGTCGGCGGACTCAAGCACGCCGACTGGCGGTCGTTCCGTCACACTCTTCGCGGCAAGAGCGATCCCGCGAGCAATTTCGTCGACGGTGATCTCATCGAATCGTTTCTCGACTTGAGTCCCGAGCGCGCCGAAGCCGTCGCCGCCGAGATCGACGTCGACCGCGCCGAAATCGTTCGCCGAGTCGAAGAACTCCAACGACTGACGCACTGATAGAGAAGTACCTTTGTAACGCCAACGACGGCTTAGTTAGCCTCTTTTCTTTGCGACTCTCGTTTCACACACCGTGACGCGTCCGAAATCGAAATCCCGACTGCTCTGGAAAAAGCGCGAGACGTCGACGTCACGCACCGCCAAACGCTCGCGCGCGACCGACATGTTCGCGCACGCCTCGGCCCGCGCCCTCCCGCGCGTCGCGCGTCGCGCACCCGACGCGCGCACCGACGGTCGTCGTCACCGCGTCGCCTCTCGCGCCGCCTCCGCGGGCGACGGCGACGCGCTGGACGCGCCTCCCGTCCGACAACTGACCAAGCGAGGCAAAGCGATGCCGAAACCGCAAAAGCCGCGACGACGCAAGGCGAAGACGGGCGGGTCGCAGGGTGGACCCGGAGGGAAGGCGGCGCCGCCGAGCGCGGCCGAGGTGGCGGCGAGCGAGCGATTCGACGCGGTCGTGGCCAAGGGCGGGGCGGTGTTCGAGGTGTTTGCGCGCGCGGCGGGGCCAAACCAGTGGTTTCCCGTCGGTCCCATCGCGGTGGAGCGACCGAGAGATGTCAAGAAGGAGATTTGGAAGGCCGAGGAGCCGTTGAGGAAGGCGGCGTTCAAGATGTACCCGGCGTTGGCGAAACCGCCGGCGTTTGGACGCATCGAGTACGGGTACCGCGAACGCGACGAGTCGACGAAGATTACCGAGGCAGAGATCAGAGCCAACAAGGGGAAGACGAATCCGTTCGACGACGTGATTCTTCTCACCGCCGTCGACGGCGATGACACGGAGAAGCAGGATGAAGGCTTGTTCGCCAAGTTCAAGCGAGCGTTGAATCCTTACGATAACTAAAGTAGAGTATTGAAAATCAAATAGTAGCGCACTGCCGAATCGTCAATACGTCTCCAGTCTCTTGCGACCTTGTCTGGCGAGCAACGCGGCGCCGAACGCGGCTTCGTCGCACTCCGATCGAACGACGGGAATACTAGCCATCGCCTTCGAACGCATATCGCTCCAAACGTCGTTTTTCGCCCCACCTCCCGCGGTGTACACCTTTTGCGCGCCGTGCGACGCCCCCAATTCGCGCATGCGCGAGTAACATCTTGCCTCGACGTTGGCGATGGAACTAAGTATGTTGACGACGAATTGGGCGTCATCTTCGGGACGCGACGCCTCCACTATGGACGACGCCTCGTCGACGCTCATACTGAACCCTAACATAACGCCCGCGAAGTAATCCTCCGTCGCCCGATAGTTTTCGCTCGCGATTTTCGCGCTGAGCGTCTCGAGCTCTTCGTTGGTGAAGAATCGACGCAAGACCCACCCACCCAAGTTGGACGCGCCACCGACGAGCCATTTGCCGTTTAAACGATGCGAATACACGCCCGCGTCGAGATCATCGACGCGAGTATCCGATATCAATTTCAAAGCGAGCGTGCTCCCCAGACTCGTCGCGCACTCGCCGGCGCTCGACGCGCTCGACGCCACGAACGCGGCGACGCTATCCGTCGTCCCCGCGATGACCTCACACGTCGGCGAAAACGCGAACCGCTCGATAACGCTCTTGCGCATCGCTCCGAACGACGTCCCCGGCGCGCGCACGTCTTTCGGAAGCATGTACCCGAACGGCGCGTCTCTCAACCATTTCGGAAACGCCTCGACGTTCGGATCCGGATCGAATCCGAGCTTCAACGCGTTGTTGAAATCGCTCATTCCCATCTTCCCGTGCAACTGATACGCCAACCAATCCGCGTGGTGCAACAACGCGTCGTGTTCATCCTCACCGCGCTCGCCTCGCGCGCCTCGATCCTCGTAATACCACCTCGCCAGTTTACACGCCGCGCTCGACGCGCTCTCCGTCGAGTCTTTTCCGGGACCATTTCTCAGCCCTCGCACGTTCATCACCTGATCCGGAAACGTGTCGTTGTACATGTACGGTGCGCGCAGCACCTCGCCGCTCCTCGAATCGACGATGAGCACCGTACCGCTCGTGCCGTCCACCGCCACGCCCTCGAGCCGCGCGCGCTCCTCCGTCTCTAAAGACTCCAACAGTCGAAACAGCGCCGTCTCCCACGCCCACGCGAGCCCCACGCGCGCGTCCGCGGGTTCATACGCACGCGACGCCACGCGCACGAGCGTCCCACGCTCGTCCACGAGCGCCATTCGCGCGCTCGACGTTCCGAAATCTAATCCACAGTACAGAGACGACGCGGACGCGAGCCCATCGTCACCGCTCGCGCTCGCCCTCGCGCGCGTCGCCGACGTCGAACGCTCGCGACCCCTCGCGCGAGCTCCACCGCGTCGTTCACCGACGCGCGACGCCGTCTCGCTCGCACGCGTCGTCGACATGGTTCGCGTCGACACCGCAGACTGCGGCGCTCGTCCTCCTCCTCGGCGACGCCATGCGTCTCGCGCGCGCGTTCGAGCGCGCGCCCGCGCGAGCGACGACGGCGTCCAAACGACGCGTGTCCGTCGCTTCGCGTCCGCCTCGCGCGCGTCCTCGCCTCCGCGCGCGACCGGAGACGCGCGAAGACGGCGGAGGGGCCTCTCCATCGCCGCCGCAACTCGACGACCTCTTGCTCCTGTACGGCGACGTCACCGTCGTCTGGCTGTTTCTCCTCGCGAAAAAAGTCTCCGCGGTGTCGCTGCGGGAAGATTTCCCCGGTTGGCTCGCCCCGATCGACGTCTCCGCGAGATCGGCGGCGGCGTTCGGGACGGAGGCGTTCACAGCCATCGCGTCTTGGGTGGCGCTCAGCGCTTTAGTTTCGAACGCGTACGCGGCGCGATACGACGAGACGCCGAGCGTCGATCGCGCGATGGAGGAATGCGTGAAGACGTGGGTCGTTTGGGCGCCGTTACAGGCGGGCGCGGCGGCGGTGGCGGTGAAGAGTGGATTGGGACAGACGGCGACGCACGCGCCGACGGTTTCGCTTTTGGTGGCGCTCGGCGCCATGCTGGGTTGGCGAACGTACGCCAAGGTGTTCTCGTTGCTCGCTCCGAGTCGAGCTGGGAACGAGGTGACGGATGATGTGGAATGGGGGACGTTTTATGGCGTTCTCGGAGGGGTTGGGGCGCTCACAATGGCGGTGGCGTTGTCAGAGGTGGTGTTATTCGGCGGCGAGCGAGAATTTCTGTAGCAATTTTTTAAATGTACTGTAATGTATGTCTAGGTATCAGGTATCGGAGAAATTGGGCGCAAGGACGCAATCAATGACGTGAAGGACGCCGTCTCTCGCGAAGACTTGTTCGCCGACGATGGCGCACCCATTCACTCGGGGACCTCGGAACGCGTCCGCGTCGACAAACAGCCGTCTGAAACGCGACGCCTCACCCGGCGCGTCGACGACGACCAAAGCGTTCGACGCGCGATCGGTCGAGAGCTGTTCGATCGAGTGAAAATCGAGCGCGATGTGATACGACAAGACATCGGCAAGCGTCGGTGAATCGCCCCGCGTCTTCTCAGACGAGTCGACGTAAAACGAAGCCCCGAGACGCGGGTCGCGCAGAAAACGCACAAATGCGGCGTTGCTCGGTGCGAACACCGTGTACGGCGTCACGCCATCGAACGTATTCATCACTTCGGACCCTCGCAGCGCATTGGCGAACATGGAGAGGTGGCTCGCCGATTCAATGTATTCGCGCAGCGTCCGCCGCGTCGGTAAGCGTCTTCGCGGCGGCAAAAGCACGCAATCGATGAAATGAACCATCCCAGCCTCACCCACCTTGACGTTACGACGATTCGAGTTTGGATTCACGAGACAACCGTCCACGCGAACGGACTCCGCCGAGCGTCCACCGTTGGTGAACGTTTCCACGCGCAACGACTCGTCGTCGAGTTTGGTGGCGAGACTCGCGCCGAATCCGACTCTCGTCGTGTGCGCGTCGTCGACGATGATGTGATAGCGCATCGCGTCGGAGAGCCAAGAATTTTCCAAAAAGAGTTCATCCTTGGTGATTCCGAGGCGGAAGAGAAGACTGTACCACGCCTCGTTTGTCGGCGCGAAGAATGTGAGCGAACGATTTCCGTCCAATTCGTTGCGCAAACCCGTCACCACGAGCGCGTCGGCGGTGAATCCGATCTCACCATCTCGTCGAGGATCGAGAACAAATCTCGAGATGGTTTCATCTTCGGGCGGCGCCCGGATCGGGAACAGCGGCATTCGCGCCGGCTCGTTCGCCGGCGTTGGCTCGTAAAATTGCATCTCGCTCTCGCGGTGCGCATTGTAATCGATCGTGATCGGCGGTGGAGGGGCGACGCTTACCGTGGGCGTCGTCGTCGGTGGCGGCGGCGGTGGAATCGCGTTCGTCCACTCGTCGTAGTCGACGTCGTCGCACGCCTCGCCCTCGGTGAGTTCGCTCTGGCACGTTTCTACGACGAAATCTCGAAAGAAATCCATCCCTTGTTCGCCGATGACGAGGAGAATCGTGTTCATGAGCTGCGTCTCGCAGAAACACCGTCGATCGTTCGCCTGTTTGAGCGACGCGCAGCACCTTTCTTCGGTTGACTTCTGACCGTTCAAATTACACGACGAAGACAGGCTGCCAAACACCAGCGTTTGACAAGAGGACTCGGCGTTTGTCCGCGCCGGAAAAATCGCGAACGCGAGCGCGCAGGCGGTGATCGCCAAACGCCTCGCGCACCTCATCGCGCGCATCGTCGTCTTTTTGTGAGCGTCTTTTTGTGAGCGCGCGTTCGACGCTCTCTTCTCTATTCGCGCGAAACCGTCCGTCCGACGCCTCGGACCGTCGAACGTCGCCCCTACTTGGACAAGTAATACAGCAACACAAAGGTCGTACACGCGGCGATGACGGCGGCTAAGATGACGGCGTCTTTATTCTTCTTCTTCTTGATGGCTAAGATGAGATTGTTCAACACCGGCACGCGGCTCGTCATCGTCATCAATTTCGTTCCGGCGTTTTGTAACGCGCCGCGCTGCGCGAAGAGCTCGCGCGCGGTATTCCGCGCCACGCCGATAATGTCATCCACCGCGCTCGTGCTCCCCGCCACGCGCGCGCGCTCGCGAATCAACCTCGCCTCCATGCTCTCCTCCGACGATCCCTCCTGCCCCCCCCGCGCTCCTCCCAACAGACGCTCTCGATCCAACGCCTCCTCGGCGTCTCGCCGCAATCGTCCGTGCTCGGCGACGTATTCCCGCAACACCTCCCTGTGTCTCTGCAACGTGTGCTCTCGCGCGTCTCGATACACGTACCCACAACCGCTCCCTCCACCACTCTCCCCACTCTCCCCGCTCGCCCCTCGCGCGCGCGCGTCATCCTCGCGTAACCGCGCCTCCATCTCCTCGTTGATCGTCCGTAATCGCGCGATCTCCTCCTCCACGCGTCGCACCGATTCAAACGTCGACGTCGTCCCCGACTCTTCGTCTCGTCCACCGTACCTCACGCGTCGTCCTGTTTCCATCGTCATCGTCATCGCGCGTCCCGTCAGTCCCTCCGGTTCCGTCCCCGCGTTTGCGCGCATTCATTCATTCGCGCGCATTCATTCGCGCATCCTCATCGCGCATCCTCATCGCGCGTCGTCATCCCACCGCGCGTACCTCGTCGTCCCAATTCCCCCAACTCTCTCTCCACTCGACTCTCCGCCCGTCTCGCCTCTTTCCTCAACTCCTCCCACGACCGCGTCGTCGTCGTCGTCGAGGTCGTCGTCGTCGTCGTCGTCATGACGCCACCGACGCGCGCGCGAGTGCCGACGACGTCGATCGGGTCTCGGTCGGGTCTCGGTCGGGTCTCGATCGATCGATCGATCGGTCCGGCCCGGTGTGTGTTTGCATTGCATGGCTTTTTGTCGTCGAGAGAGATATTTAGGGAGAGAGAGGGGGGGGGTCAGTGATGAGTCGTGATCGGTGGTCAACCTGCCCCACCCTCGTGGACAAAGAAAAAGCACACGTCCGGTGACGCGGATCTGATGAATGGGATTGACGATTGATTGGGAATCGTCCTCGTTCGTCGTTCGTCGACGACGACGCGACAGCGCGCGACGCGAGACGCGACGCGCGATCGATCGAGTGTATTTTCATCGTTTCGATCGATCGATTCCATCATGACGACGACGACGACGACGACGATGACGACGACGACGACGATGACGCATCCATCGAAATCGCGACGCGACGGCGCCGCGCGCGCGAGACGCGTGCCGAGGACGACGAGGACGAGTGGACGACGAGACGCGCGCGCGATGGCCACGCCCAGGGGACGGAGGAGCGATGATCATCATAAATCTCCGAGAGAATCCGAATCCGAATCTCGCTCTCGTCGACGCTTCGTCGATCGCTCGCTCGATTCCTTTGACGATCCCGCGCTTCGACGACGCGCCATGGGGCTGGAGGAACGGTTGGCGGATGCGATTGCGACGGAGAATTTCCTCGCCGCGGCCAAGGTTCGAGACGAAATGCGCGCGGTGAGACGAAGAGATCCTCGCGCGAGGAGTGAGGATGATCTGGAGGAGGCGATCGCGAGCGAAGATTACGCGCGGGCGGCGAAGATGCGAGCGAGGTTGGAGGAGTTGGATCGAGACGCCGCGGCGGAGTCGGTGACGCCGTGCGAGAGCGAGCGGACGACGCGAGGCGTGCGCGTGCGGGCGAGATCGAGATTCGTCGCGGATCGAAGCGCGCCGGCGGAGGGACGATGGTTTTTTCAGTACGTCATCACCATCACCAACGTGAGCGCGAAAGGGACGGTGAAATTGTTGAGTCGCTCGTGGTTGATCGGCGACGACGAGGGACGCACCGAGGCGGCGCGAGGGCCGGGGGTGGTCGGGAAACAACCGTCGATTCGGGTCGGGGAGACGTTTGAATACGCGAGTTCGACGCCTCTGAAGACGTGTCGAGGGACGATGGAGGGATTTTACCGGTTCGTCGAGCTCGGACCTCGAGAAGAGGCGCAGGAACGCGCCTTGGGAGGAAGTCGCGACCTCTCGCGCGAGGACGACGTCGACGCGTTCAACGTCGAAATTGGCCTCTTCGGTCTCTCTGAATCCGCGGTGTTCTAAGAGACGACGCTCGCGCTCGCGCTACACATCGCAGCACACGTCCATCCATCATCGTCATCGGCGGCGTTCTTTGAACCAACCGACCGTCGCGTACGTCGTCTCGCCGTCGACGAGAACGCGTAGAGAAAAGTCTCTCTCCGACTCTCTCTCGCCTCCACCTCGTCGCGCGCCAACGCGCATCAAATTTTGTACACTCATCTTCACGTAAATCAATCAATCACAGGAATCAAGCGATACGACGATACGACGACTCTTCTGTAATACAACATCCGACGGCCTCGCTTTTTTCCTCTTCGTCTCCTCTTCGTCCCCTCTCCGCTCGCTTGTCCACACTCGTCGCCTCGACGAATCCATCGTCTCTCGCCCTCGACCGTCCGCGAACGACGTCGAGCGCGATGCCATCCGTCGTGTCCCTCGTCAGCGCGTCGTCATTCGTCTCTCGCGCGCGATGGGCGCGTCGCGCGTCGTCGTCTCGAATCGCCGCCGGCGGCGCCGATTCGCGGGACGACGCGATGCGGTTTCGCGACGACGGTGGACGACGACGAGGCGGAGGAGGAAGAGGTGGAGGTAGACGCGCACCGTACGACGCGCATCGAGACGCGGACGAGCGACGACGCGCGAGGGAGGCGGCCGAGAGAGCGGCGGAGAGGAGCGGGGGGTTTCGCATCGTCGAACGCGCCGACGGGACGCGACCGGGACGCGACGGCGACGGTGACGGCGACGATGACGAGCGGCGGGCGTTCGGGTCGGCGTTCGCGAGAGAAGATGACGGTGGGAGGTGGGGGGACGAACGATCGTCGTCTTCGTCGTCTCGTGAAATGTCGTCGGGACGACGAGGACGCGGCGGCGGACGATTCGAGGGACGCGGACGCGGTCGCGGACGCGGAGGACGGTTCGGTGGGCGAGGCGGGCGAGGAGGCGCGCGAGGCGAGCGCGGAGGAAGGAACGATGGACACGGGCGCGGTGGGCGTGGGGAGACGCGACGTGGACGCGATGGGGAGGGTGTGCGCGGGTTTCGGGACGACGGCGGCGGCGATCACTACGCGAGACGCGGGGAGACGAGACGCAGAGATGAACACGACTTCGACGACGAGGACGATTTGGACGACGAAGACGACGACGATTGGATTTTACAAGGTTTAGAGGACGAGCTCGAGGACGGTCGACAGTGGGGGGCGAGACAAAACGATCCGTACCTCCCGGAACTGTTGAGCAAGTACGTCGAGGATGATTTCGAACCCATGGTGTACACGCGAGAACCCGACGATTTGGACGAGTACTCGTTCTTCTCGGGCGCGAGATTCGGTCAACTTGGGGCGAGTGAAACGGCGCGGGCGTCGCTCAAGGAACGCTTCAACATTGAGCGTCCCTCGCACATTCAGGCGCAGTCGTACAGAGTGCTCAGCGGCGACGACGCGCAGTCGTCGGAGCGCGCGCGACACGTCTTGCTCGCCGATCAGGCGGGCAGCGGGAAGACGCTGGCGTATTTACTTCCGTTGATACAGCGCCTGCAAAAAGTCGAGGAACAGAAGGGTCGAAGCAAACCGAGAAAACCGAGATTGTTGGTATTGACGCCGACGAGCGAGCTCGCCACGCAGGTGCGCGAAGTTGTGAAACAATTATCCTTCGGTGGTTTGAGATCTCGCTCGCTCCTGGCGAACAACGTGAGCAAGTCTCGCACGCAGATCGAGGCGCTCGTGGACGGCGTGGACATCGTCGTCGGCACCCCCGGACGCGTGGCGAGATTGATTGAGGAAGGGAAAATGCTCACCGACGCCGTCGACGCCGTCGTCTTGGACGAGTGCGACGTCTTGCTCGGAGAAAATTTTGAATTCGCCGAACAAGTGGCGCCGATTCGGAACGCGACCAAGCCGGGCACGCAGTTCGTCCTCGTCACCGCCACCATTCCTGACGACGTTCTCAGGCAGCTGAAGGACTTTTTCGAGAGCGACATTCGCGTCGTGCAGGGACCCGGATTGCACCGGCCGGCGGCGGGCATGATCGAACGCCTCATCGATTGCAGCGGCGGAGACGTGTTCGACGATCAGTCTGGATTTTACAGAAAATTCAAGGCGCTGCTCGATCTGCTCGACGTGGACAAGGCGGACAGAACGCTTCTGTTTTGCAACAAGATTGACACGTGCAGAAAGATTGAAAACTTTCTCACGCGCGCGGATCGAGACCGGGACAAGTATAAAATCTTACCCTACCACGCGGCGTTATCTCGCGAGCAGCAACAGGCCAACCTGCGAGAATTCATCAGATCACCCTCGAAGACCCCGCACATCCTCGTGTGCACCGATCGCGCGTCGAGAGGTTTGGACGCCTCGCGCGTCAAGCACGTCATTCTCTTTGATTTCCCGAGAGATCCGAGCGAGTACGTGCGTCGAGTCGGACGAACCGCGCGCGGCGCTCTGGGCCAAGGTCGCGTCTCCGTCTTCGTGCTCGGACGACAAGTTCGTCTGGCGCGAGAAATCATGCGAAGAAACGATCGAGGCGATCCAGTCGAGGCGACGCCGACGAATTTTTAGACGCGTTTCATTCATTAGTATGTTTGTATTAAGCCAAGCGGAGCGTTCATCCTCGCGTTCAACCCTTCGACGTCGCGTCTCCCCGCGTCCTCACCGTTTCTTCGTCCACATAAAATACGGATTTTTGCATCGCTCGCCCGTGCACACGGGCATGCAATTACACACCGGCACGTAGGAGAGATTTCTCGCCACGGAATCGCCGCGACCGTCGTTCATGTTTTTACGCATGTGATATTCCCAGTGATTCTCCGGAATCTCCTCCTCCGCCGCGGCCTCCCACACCGTCGGTCCGGCCTCGAACTCCTCGTCCAACGAATCTCCGTCCGAATCCTCGTCCTCGTCCTCGCTCGACGCCTCCTCGTCGTCATCCTCATCGCCGGCGTTCCCGTTCCCGCGCGTCTTCGTCTCGAGAATGTCATCCGCCAACCTCTGCATCTCGCGTCGTTCCTC
>MDTD01001844.1_pt1 | contig 22817 bp, 26 predicted proteins | sample 811221 | NCBI WGS metagenome assembly MDTD01 (sample SAMN05326646, study PRJNA326480) | marine metagenome | isolation source: seawater | place: Pacific Ocean: South West | collected 2011 | reverse complement strand
TCATCGTTTCCAGAACCTGATGTTAATTGGATTGGTACACTGATGCCTACCTTACTTCCGGCGTTCAAATCATAAGTTTCTCCTCCGGATGCCGCTTGGAAAGTTGCATTTCCGCTTCCGTCCTTTGTTAGAACATGACCAGCAGTAGCCGCGCCGACGTTGGTAAGAACATCAATAGCCCCTTGCGCGGTGTTTTGACCTGTTCCGCCGAAACTTACATCTAATTTACCGTTGAGAAGGTTTTGGTCTAAATTAAGATAATTATAGTCGGCTTGTAAATTAACTAATATGTCACAAGTACCGGAACCTGCAACTGGTTGCCCTTGGTTTACGTGTGGGAGAACAATGTCTGACCTTGTGACCATTCCATGTGCTTGAGAAAACTTGCTACTCGCAGTAGGTCGGGCTGTTGTAAGTTCACCGAGATTAACATGGCTTGCATATAGCATTGTGCCGACTGGCACTGATGTCCCTGTCTCCTCAAACGCTGTAAATGAAACTTGAGTTAATAGGCCCTTTACAATCATTTCTCCCTCGGCTCCAGCCGCTATGTCTGCAAACGCTAAACCAACTCCCTGTCTTCCATTTGGAGGAGATTGTAGTTGTGGCCTTTGTGGAGTTACGCTTGGAACTCCGCTTGCGTGTGCAGTGTTAGCAATAGTTAGTGGCGCGCCTTTGGCGATTGTACTTCCTGTATCATTGCGTACAGTTATAACTGTTGCAGTTGAAGTGGTTTTAGTGAAATTTACATTTGCCGCTGTTAAATCTCCACTGATTGCCGCCGAACCTGATACATCTAGTGCAACCAATGGCGTTTTATTGATTCCTACACGATTATTTGCCGCATCAACAAATAATACGTTAGTATCAACGTTTAGATTTCCAGCAATGGTAACCGCGCCTGCCGCGTCAAATATATTGACTTTCAAATTAGCGGTGTTATACGTACCTGCATTACCTGCGGTTTCGATTTGTGGCTTGAAAAAATCGTCATTATCGTCCCACACGAATCTTGCAATTTCTGTATTAGTACCGCGGTCAACTTCAAATCCAGCAATGTTTCCTGTTACTCCTGTACCAGATTCGCCTTCATTTAATGTAATTAGCGAATCTGCAATTAGTGTATTTGTTGTACTTGCAGTTGTTGTAGTACCTTGTACTGTTAGGCCTCCGGTGATAAGTGCATCTCCGTCAACATGAAGTCGGTGCGTTGGTGTTGCTTGATTAACGCCGACTTTTCCTGAGCCATTAGGCATAATCAAAATATCATTGTTAGCCCCGTCTTCAATCGTAATTGCACCACTATTTGTTCCGGCATTAGTATTTAGAACAAGGTCTCCTGCACCATTAGTAGTAATTGTAGCGTTAGCACCAGAATCACCAACACGTACAGTATCAGCATCCAATTGTACATCACCTGTACCGTTAGGTGCTAGAACTATGTTTCCGTTAGTATTAACCGATGCGATAGTGTTTGTGTCAATAGAAATGTTATCGACAAGCAAGGCTTGATTTGCACCTGCCCCCGATGCGGAATTACCGGCTCCTCCAACAATATGAACTCCGTCCGCATTAGCCATCAAACGACGATTGCTTCCAACAAGCAAGCCGAGTTGGTCTGTTCCTGTATGTTCTATTCCTGTGTCTGTGTCGCTAGTGAAAGTATATACTGCACCGGCACCAGCCGCATGTACTTTACCAACGGCTCCTAATGAGTAAGTGTCAAAAGTCCACTGTGAGTTGACACCATTTTCATCCCATAGAAATTGTGCATCGGTTTGGGAACCGCGATTGATTAGAATACCCGCATCAGTTGGAGAATCGCTATTTGTAAGGTCGCTATTGAGTTCGATAATATTATCAGCGACTTCTAATGTTGCTGTATTAATCGATGTAGTTGTACCGCTTACTGTCAAATCACCGCTTATGACTACGTTAGCAATACTTAGTGTGTTGCTTGTCTTATTGTAGGTAAAGGTTGATTCCCCAGCAAGCGCTCCTCCGTCGTTAAACTGTACGTGTGTATTAGAGCCTCCAACTGAGGCTCCACCCGTGGGGCCTTGTACTGTTAATACTCCATTTGTTAATGAAAAGGTGTTGAAGTTACCTCCGTTTTTTAGGGTTATTGCTCTGCCATCTGGAATACCATCGTTGTTTGTGTCGACGGATATTCCAGCATTTGATACTTTTCCAGTATATGGCATATGGCCTCACCTCGGCCTAAACAGATAGCCAATACAATTTTTGTCCACTTCCTTCAGCATACAAATATATATTCGATGCTCGATTTATTTCAATAAATAAAGATTCTCCGGGGTCAAGAGCAAATCCAAATGGTGTAGTGGCACCGAAATCAAAGGTCGGAACTGTGGTCTGGTCCAAACTACGCGAAGTCGATAAACCTCCTTTTGGTTGAATTGTTAATGCCGGATTAATAGCGCCGCCAAAGACTGCGCTTTGGCTAGGTGATATTGCTCCTGTGAATCTATTACCAACGAATATAGGTGCTGTATTGGTAAATGCGGCTTTCAATAAAAAACCTCTATGTGCGGTTATATCATGTTCAACTTCATTTAGAAGTAGTTTTCTATCACTTTCTTTAAATGCGGTAGTTGCTGTTTGATTTGAAATCATTTCCAATACGGCAGATTTTACGTAATCGAATAATGAAGGAGTGGGCGCCGCTTCCACGATATGAAGTGGAGTAAATGGCCCTTCGTATGCAAACTCGTTTCGGCCGGTATCTGTTGTTTCAAGTCTTGCTGTTGGGGAGTCTGGGTTACTTACACCGCGGATAGGTAATACGGCACCACCCGTCTGGTCTGTATGTACATGCGGAACTACTGGAGGGACATTTTCATCCTTAGCCATGGTTTCGCGATGCGGTACTTGGTAATATTCCTTCCGACTGTTTCTTTATGGTCGAGATGATGTTTCGGTTGTAACATGAAGGTCGTCAAGCGTCCCGAAATCAACGTACCATATGGCAAATGCACGGATTGTGGGTGCAATACTCGGTCTCATGTTTTAGAAATTCCTGACTATGAGGAATATGAAGAGCAAGTGTTCCGTGACCTTGAAGAATATCAGGCTGCTAAGAAAGGCGAAGAACCAGAAGAAGATGCAGAATTTGTTGTTAAATATCGTCGTTTGGAAGAACCTAAAGTTATGTGCCACAAATGCTGGGTTGAGAATCGTAAGAAAGCCGGTGTATATCTTGAAAAGAAGATTCCAGAATGGACTTCTGACCCATTGACACATCTTCCTAAAATTAGAAAATTTCTTCACGACTGGGATTATTTTGATTTCTCTGAGCGTAACAAAGATTTCCCTGAACCAGCAGATAAAGCCACGGTTATGATTAATGACTTGCGTAGCATTACCAAACTTGCTGTAACAGAACTAGGTGAGGAAGAGTGAATTTGGATAAATGGGTGATAGAAGTACAAGGCAATGATGGGTGGTGGAAAACCTTCTCCTATGCAGAAAATGAAAAGTCTGCAAGAGAAGCGGCCGCTAAAGCGTGTCTTCACGCGAAACTTATTTACATGGTCCGATTCAGGAGGAGTGACAAACATGAATAAACTAATGACGATAGTACAATTTTACCCAGAAGATACTGACTTTGCTAATATGTGGAAACTACTTGGTAAATTGCATGAACAAGGTACAACCTTTCACATAGGACAATGTGAATGTGGGCACATAGATTGGTACCTTAATTCTGAAGTCGCCGGACCTTTAAGTATTCAAGATATCGAAAATGAAATCAAGTTGGCTGGATTGAAGTATGATGTAGTAATTGAACCGGAGTTGATATCATGACTAATGAACAAGTATTGTCTATTCTTGAAGACACCATGGAGCGTTTGAAGAAAGTAGGAGTAACTGAATTCATTATGGCTATCGGTGGAGAAGGAATTACAAGCGTACATATGTTCGGAAACTACAAACAGTGTGGATATCTAGCATTGCAAGTGCAGTGGGAAGTAATGACATGGCAAGAAAAGAACTCAGTATTAGATGGTGAAGTAAATGGCAAAAGATGAGAAGATAACAAATGCAGAATGGGACGCTAAGAAGCGTTGTCCTATTTGTGCTGATATTGCTGATGGTAAAATTAACCTTGAAGGTGAGCAACTGTTTGACGACCCTGCTAAGACTCAACCTATGTTCTGTCCTAAATGTGGACATACCGATATCCGTATCTTTCATGAAATTGGTGGAGTCGAAAGTCAAGCGTCTTCAACCCGTGGTGACACTCAACCTTGGACGCATCTAATTATGGTTAGATGTATGTCTTGTGAATTTAATTTTGGTGGTCCTCGGGCGAATTATCCATGTTTAGGTAACCCGTGGGACGAAGTTATGGGTTTCAAGCGTCCTGAAAAGCAGACAAAGGAAACGCAGCATGCCATTCAATGGAGTAATGAACAAGCCGTAGGACTTCGCGGGGCCAAAGAAAAATACGACCCAAATGCTAAACTTCAATCGAAAACTTATAGGTCAAGACGAAGTGTGGTATGGGATGAGGAACCAACAGAAGGTGAACGAACCTTAGAGTTTGAACTAACAGATGAGGAAAAACAACTTCCAAAGTTTCGCAAATCAAAAAACAAAAATAAGGATTGATTAATATGGCAAAAGAAAAGCAAATGACCCTAGTAACCGTTAATGTACTGAAGAATGGCAACGTAGTTGGAACACTTACCAAAGAAGTTCCTGACTACTCCATCGAACAAGAGTTTGAGGCTCTATTGACTAAAGCCCAGAACCTTGGTGGCGATGAAATTGCACCTTCTGGACTTGAACCAGTAGTTGCTTGAAATTAACTATTGTACGCAAACGCTAACACAGTAGCAGTCGCCAGTACGCCCTGCCTACCGGCTCGGTTTAGTAATAGCGTTGCTTCTTTAGTTGCACGGGTAGCAGACTTACGTATTTTGCCTTGAAAGGCTGATAGTATAACTAATCCTCCTACTGCCATAGTTAATCTAGATGCAAGTTTAGCATCTCCTATGATTAAATTACCTAATTGATGATGTGTGGGTCCAACGCCATTCCTTCTTTTACTTAGTGGAGCCGCGCTCTTTTCGTATTTAGGGTGAAATGCTTTGTATGCAAAATCTTGGAACCCGTCGACCATCATCTGTCGGTCTTGTACTTGTGGATGATGCCGTGGAATCTTCTTTGCGAATGGATGTTTCATTACAACTCCTCCTATGGTCTGGACATAACCCGTAATTGATTTTCTAAATTAGTTATTTGATTATTCAGTTCGTTTCTTAATGTTCGTAATTGAATGATTTCGGCTTTATCTATTTCTGATTGTTGACGCTGTAATTCAATTATTTCGTCTTTAGTTTCTGCTCTGACTAAATTTGATTCTATTGCATCGCGTTTAGCATCTAGGTTCAAGTCAGATGAAGAACCATTGGATACCATTTTACTACCAAGGATTGAAACTAAACCTGCTCCCACAAAACCCCCGATTAAATACGCGCTCCTTCTCATTCTCTTCCTGTTGCTCATCACAAACCCTCCTGCGCTATCAGTGCTATGTTTGCTATGGAGTACCCGATAAACATAGAGCCTAAAGCATTTCTTTTTCCTTTGAAATGATAGTATGCAGTTCCTAGGTTAATGGCTGTAACCAATGCTGTTAATCTTTGAGAACCGGATAATTGGTTAAAAGATTTCATTTAAACAACCCCGTTTAAAACACTCCACGGGCCTTTGTGATGTCCTGTCCGCTACTGTAATTGGAATCAAATGGGGAAACTGGCATGCGATTATTCACTTTGTAGTTTGGTATTTGTCTGTGAGTATGCTCGTTATGATATGTTGCAGTTTGCTGGAAAGTGTTACGGGTTCGGTTTTCCAAGTCTTGAAATTTTGTTCTGTTTTTATACCTAATATACATAGCAAGTCCAATCGCTCCAGCAAAAAGCAAAACCCGTCGGTCGAGGCGCCTTGTGTTGGCGTTCACTTGATGCCTTAAGGTTCTAAGACCATAAAATGTTGCATGTTCTGTCATTCCGTCCACCCGCTACCGGGCTGAGGAACGATTCCGTCTATTCCATAAAAGTCGCCCATACTACTGTAATTACTACCTGCAATATTATCTTCAACATCTATACGTTGCTTTCCACAGTGGTCACCAAGTGATGAAGTTCCTCGTTGGCGCTGTACTACACGGCGACGCATAGCAGGAGGAAGATTTGCAGAACCTAAGTTAGCCATTGCTTGCATAGGTACTCCAAAGAAATCTGTTGAATCAATCATACGAGGTGGCATTACATCTTGTGTAAGTGTGCGTCGGAATCCCCTGTGTGAAGTACTGGTTGATGTAGTAGTTGATGTTGAGCCACTTAGACCTCCACCTAGGCCTGAGAACGGACCTTGTCCTTTAGGAGCAGTAAAAGCCCTAATAGTTTCAAAAGCAGTAAAAGCAGTAGTAACAAAGAATACTGTACCCAATATAGGGTGATGGTCAAAGAATTTACTCATTTCTGCTTTACTTGGAATTATACCCATTTTAATCATCTCTTTGCTATGTATAGTGCGGTTAATCCTAGTAGGAAGAGTCCCCCGCCTACTAGTACGGGGGTGCCTACGTTATTCAAAATTGCGGGTAAAGATATACCTAATGGATTACGTTGAATATGTACTGGAGATGAATACCCTAGACTACTGAATGTCTGCCCATGCGCTCCACTCATTGCCATGCTTTCACTTCCTGACTCCTTCGTATACTAGTACTGCTCCACCGATGATTGTAGGGACTCCGGTTGAAACTTCTGTTGGGGCATTCAGTTGTCTGAGGCCAAGTGAAATGAATACGAGTCCAGAGCCAAAGAGTAAGTTATCTCTAACTATCTTCTTAGTTCTCTTGTTCATGTATATTCCTCAGTTTTGAATTTGATAACCTGCATAGGAACCAAGGCCACCAACTACTCCACCGATTACAAATCCAATCAACATGTCCGTAGCCTTTGCATTAATACTTGTAGTTGGGGACTTTAGTTTCCCTGTCATCATTGGCCAAGCAATTGCTCCTACTAATCCTGATGCTACACTTATTCCTGTTCCTGTTCTTCTATTGATTGTTACAAAACCTAGTTGTTCGTTAACACCATGGAATCCTTGACCTCCACAGTGGTTACAACCCTGTCCTGCACATACTGGACATACTTGCATTTCAAAGCCTCCTTGCGCCGCTTATACCGGCAAATAATGAATTTCCTACAAGATTGACTAAATTAGGGTCAGCCGCCCTGCTTCCACTGATTGCGCCATCTGCCATTCGTGAACTTAGTTGAGAATTCATAAATCCTGTTTCTGAAGGTGTGTATGGTTTGTAATTTGCTCTCTTACGATGGCTAGTATCGCGGTAAAGACCTGCACTTTCACCCGCTGTTGTTACCGAGCGAACTGGTGTAAGGTGAGTAGTATCGCGGTAAAATTCTCCCTTTAAGATACCACTATTAGGGTCTGATACACCAATGGTTGCGTTCTTGTTAGTTAATGTGCCGAACAAGTCAAAGTCTTGAGAAGCGCCAGCGTATAGTTGAGTGTCCTCTTCTTCATCGCCCATAACTGCTACTGAGCCGAGTTTGTAATCTCCATAACGTGCAGTGCGGTAACCGCCTTGTAGTACTTTAGCAAAGCCATCGATTATTAGTGGAACAACAAAGAACGCAATTACTGGACGTCTATGTGCAAAGTCTAAGACTCCATTCTTGAAAAATTTTCTAGGTACAAAGCGCTCTTCTTCTGTTATTCCAAAAACCATGTTAATCACCCATCATAGGATACTTTCTTTGTTCGTTTTACCTCTATCTCCTTAATTAATATATGTGGATTGTCGTCTGCTTGTGAACTTACAGTTCCCCAACAATTTTGTTCGCTTACTTCAAATAATCCTCGTGCATTGTCAACTCCAAGATTACTACTAGTCAATTGGTTTTGCCCTGCTTGATATTTACCCCTAGACTCATAAACTGTATGAGGTCCAATTGCATTACTAATCCCTGCAACATATGGGCTATTGTCGTCATCAGCCATAAGCACGTTAAAGTCAATTGGCGATTCTGTGACTCCGGGTTCAAATTCTATTGTGTAAACCCATGGCGTATGTGGTACGCCTAGAACTCTATATCCGACGTCGGGGTGCGAGTTTAAGACCGGTATTTGGTATAGAAGTCCTCCTGTTGTAGTGTTGTTACCACTCTGTGGTTGGAGTTCTATTTCATCTGCGTGCCCTTCTTTGATTTTAGCGCCAATAATATCGCTTCTAGCCATGCCCGTGAATGGAGGTATTACTATGAATTTTTGGTTTTGAGAAGAAGTATGGGCTCCTACTGCAAATTTATCTGATGGGTTACTGAGAAGATTGTTGGCATGGTTATCATCCAATTTTCGGACTAACCCGTGGGTTTTATCGACCATTCCTTCGCCAACTGGATTGTTGTTAGTTGAAATGGCTGATGATGCTATACTTTTCGTAACAGATTTTACTACTCCCGGGAAATAGACTGTTCCACCGCGGCGGAAGAAAAACCGCTTACCAATGATTGATTCAGCCGCAGGGAGTGTTGTTCCATTCAATGAAAGTGTTGTTGATGTATCTGTTGAACCTGTAAATGGTGTATATGTACTTGTACCCGGCCAAGTATCGCCAAATGGTCCTGCTGACATTAAATCGCTCTTGCGAATAGTACTAGCAGTGTACCAAGGGGTAACTGCAAACCCGAAATTTCCAAGACCATGTACAGCGTTACCGGGAGAAACCGTTGCCGCCAAAGTACCGGACCTGATATTAAGTTCTGGTCTAATTTCCACACTCATGGTTGATGGTTGGTCGCTAGTTCCGGGGAACTCATCGGGTTCATCGACTACTACTAATCTATATCCTCCAACGGCTCCCGTACTGAATGTACCGATAGATAGTACATTGTTCTGGTTGACTGCTGAATCGATTACCGTTCCAACTTCTGACATAAAGTCACAAGAAACGTCTTTGTGGAAGGTAGGCTTACCTGCTATTCCTTGATATGGATGGTCAGAACCAACGGGGTTCTCGCTGAAGATAATGGCTTCGTTGAATACTTGATTCGATGAATACCCTTCAACTCCTACTGGCTTAGTCATCAACTGCGCTATTTGGTCAAGTTTAGCAGAACGTAGTGCTGGATGGCTAAAGGTTCCTCCCGCCATATGTGCAGGTACAGCAGGGTTCGCAAGTGAACCACGACTTGTATAAGACAAGTCCATACCAAATACTGCGGGGTTTGCTTGGATTTGATTACGAATAATCAATCTGATTCTGTTTTTATATTCTTCTGGAGTATCGGGTCGATATTCCATTACATATCCTTTACCAGAACCTTGCCCATCTAATACCTTGAAACCTCGGTTTGCCGTGTCTGTACCACCATTGTAAATGATTTCCGCAGGAGATTCCCCATCGGGGTCTTTATTGCGGTATTCATCTAATTGTAGTAAGACTTGCACATATGGGTTGTCCACAACGATTCGCACTGATTGAAGTTCTCCTACTTCCATCTCATCGAGGACGATATACTCGTCCATCGAATCTAAGACAATACTTTGTTGTCTAGTGCTTACGAAACGTTCGTCTATCCTAGTCTTCGTGTACGGCGCATTGTCAGCGACATTGCTCGCAATTACTTGTGTCGGTTCGTCCACCATTCATATCACCACCGGTTAAATCACTGAGGGAAGTATTCCGACAGCATTGTTCCGGCAGTTGGTAGTCCCGCAGGGTTGATTACCTTGAATACAAGGCGACCACCGCTACGCTCACGAATTGTACGAAGTTGCGTCATTGTCAATTCCACGATTCTGTATTTCCATCCTTGCAAGCGAATACGTCCATCTAGGATGTATTCTTCACAGTCGACGACTGCTCGGAATGCTGGTAGGTTGTTTTCACCGTGTTCTATCCACATGGAGTAAGACCAATCTGGGTCCTCCACTGGGCTGATTTGTGCGTCAATAAATCCAGACAATCCAAGTAGATTACCACTTGTAGTACTACCGGATTCGGACTCAGGACTTTCATCGAGTACGAACTTAGGTACCCCCGCAGGGTGCTTGATATACAATTTTGGTGATACTGCACCTACTGGTGTAAATGATGTTGGTGCTTTAGCACTTAATACTGCGTCTGCTCCGGGGAATCCGATTGGAATTCCCGTATTTGCCGCTGATGCGCTTGGAAGTACACCGTCGCGACTAATCATATCCCCGTCTTGGCCCATGAATTTGGGCTGTGCGGGTAATGATGGACATAGGTGGTATAAGTGTCCCTTGAATGGTTCAAGGTCTGAAAATACCGTATATCCACTGTCGTAGTCTGGTGAAAGTACTGTGCTTCGATATGATTTTGAAGCCGCTTGGTTAACCCCGATAAGCGCTCCTATTGATTCAACACCATATGATGCTAGTTTTCTTGATTCGTCGGATGTTTGCGTGTGGTCAATTGTTGCGTCTTTTGCACCACTACCACTAGCGGTAATGCTGTCGTTAAAGTAAAGGTCTATGCTTAGCCCTTCAACTGCTTCAACGAGTGCAAACCGGTCGCGTATTTTGATAATGTAGCCCGGTTTAAGAACCACATTTTCCCAATCGTTTCCAGCGAATCCATCGCCTGCTAATCGTCCGAAGACTTGTCCTGCTCTTGTTCCTTGATTTGTGTTTGCCATGTATACTATCCCCTTATTCTATTTCTGTACTGGGTTCGTACTCATTCAATCCCATGCGGTAGTCAGTATTAACGATACCGGAGTCCGATAGCGTTTTCCCCAAGAACAGGGGCTGGCCTTGCTTACGCTGAGTAAGTGGGCCAACCCCCGTAAGGGAGTCAATTCCTGACTACTGCTAGGCTCAGAGAACCTTGCCGACTGACAAAACACTGACCATACCAAGTGCATTAGCAAATGCACCTGAATTCACAGTCATCAAGTTTTCAAAGTTAGCCGCATTTGCAGTGGTAGCGCCACCTTGGGCACGACCAGTTGCAATGTGGTTATCCAAAACATTTTTGACATTAGTGGATGTGTCAATGTCGAGAGGTGTAAGAACTGGTGCGTTACCCGCATCAGTTGTGTTGTTCTCAGTCAAATTTCCAACGGCCTCTGACAAGTTAAGGGTGTATGCTTGCAGATGTGGTGCGCCAGCAATATCATAGTTTGCTGATGCAGATAATCCGCTTGCAACACTTGCTAGCATTGTTGAGTACACTTGTCCTGCAAACTCTGCGTCGGTGTTAGCAACTACTGTTTCCGATGCGTCGTTTTCGTTAGCCGCAACAAGAGAGCCGAATGCACTAGCACCGGTGTTTATTGAACCGTTACCAGTAAATTCGATTATTCCGACGTTAAGTACTGCTTCAATAGACATGCTACCGGTTAGTGGTGTGTCGTTAACTGCCGCGCCTAGTCCAACTAGGTCTGCGTCAGCGACGCCAGCCATTGCTGTACGGGATAGTGGAACTGCTCGTGTATCACGAAGTAGTCCGCCCTTGTTAACAACGGTTGCGTCGACTGCACCATTTCCAGTAGTGTCGACTTGGAAGATATTAGCATCAGTGTAATGCCCTGTTGTTTTATCAGTTCCAATGTACAAAAAGTCTGGGTCAAGTGGTGTTTGTCCGAATCCCTGCTCCAAAAGGTCAAGAGCCGCATTTGCGCGTGCTTCACTGACTGCTGTGGTAGCAGTGTGAAGAACCGCAACGTTGGTACGTACGATTTGGTGTCGGGCTCCGTAAGATACATCTAGTCCGCCAATTCCTGACATACTTGATTCCTCCTACTGATTACCCAAAGGGTATCAGGACAACTCTCCAATAGATTGTCTCTGTTGAATTAATTCATGATGCTGACCGACTACTGAACCAATGACACGCCACTTTTCTGCGCCGCTAATGGTACCGTTTCCGAAGGATGCGGCTCCACCGACTACACGGTGTGCGCAGACTACTGTTTTCTCCGGTTCAATGACTATGGGTTCTTCGTACCATACGAATGGTTCTTCAAGTACCTCAAAGATTTGTTGGTCTATAACTGGGGTTTCAATACCACTGATACGCCATTGGTGTTCAGTGATAAGTAGTGGAGTTACTGGGTATTGGATTCCCATTAGCAAGTAGTAAAATTCTTCCAGTGTCTTGAAATCCAAAGTACGTTGTGTCCAACCGAAGGTGTCTACGGTAGTGGATGATGGTTGACCACTGCTTCCGCTAGATGGTATCAACCACTGTCCGTATGTACCTAGAATACTGAATTGGTCTGCACGTAGTACACCTTTTCCGTATTCGCCTTTTGGCCATACGCCTTTGTTTTCATATCCCCAATGTGGGTAGTTTGCTTTTATTTTCGTATCGATTCGTGCTAGGTAATCCGCAAGGATAGCCGTAGGACGGTCGTAATATGGTCTTAGTTCCATGTTATCTGCCTCTGTTTATTTTTGTTGCCCCGTGGGGCTGTCCCTCCTCATGTAGCACTAGTATATGAAGGAGGTGATTAGTTTGTCTTACATTGTATTACATTGTATATTGTTTAGATACAGATTAGTAATATTCATAACCGAGATAAAGGGACCATATAGTATGTCAGATAAGCGGAGTAAGGTTCCAGTAACCATTCGCTTTGACCCTGAACTACTGGAGTTTCTAAAGGAAGAAGCAGAGAAGCGGGGTGAGACCATTAGTAATTATATTCGTAGTAGTGCTGTTATGCGTCTTACTGGTGAACTTGTTCCTGCTGAAAGAGATAATACAAAGAATGCATATTTGCGTTCTCGTGGTATTAGGTGAACACTATGGATAAATGTCCCGTATGTAAATGTGAATTAGTTGTTGTTAGATATAGTAATGGTTGGGTCCAAGTAATATGTCCCGACTGTAATGAAAATACCTTAATTGAGGACATTAATGGCACATATTCAGCAACATACTAAATAGGACCTTTTCGTAAAACCTACTGAGGACAATGATACCTTCCCTCAGTAAGAAGCGAGTTTGCGAATGTGGTTGTACCGAATTTAAGGACCATCAGTCCACCGGTACACTTTGGATTAGCATTTGTATTGGTTGTGGTTCACAAACGAATTACTTCCGATAAATATACTATCAAAGTACGAGTGTCTTACGACACCGCCACACTATGATAGGGAACCTACGCTCAATTTTTTGAAGCAGATACAAGGCCGAGGTAATACCTATTTGTATTAGCCTTGCCTCTTACTTATCTATTATTATCGCGTTTGGCGATGTACGCACTAATATTAAGTACGTCAGCAATAGTTAACACGACTACTACCCCTGCTGCAAGTAATAACAATGAATCCTTAAATTCAAAATTATCGAAGGGTTCTATTCCTAAACCTACCATAGTTATCACTAATCCTTATCGCTCCCATTGGGCCGGGGGACAACCGCAAGGCCATCCCCCGGCTAGGGAGGTAAAGTATGGGTTGGCTTACCGACTTCAATAGAAGTTCATTTGACGGGAGCCGCCAAACATGTCGTCATGGCCCATACCGGGGTCCATGGTTCCGTAAGTCATAGCGGCACCAAAGTGGTTACCATCAAAGGTTGACTCTTCCATCATACCCATGTGGCCACCATCCATCATACCCATGTGGCCTGCGCCAAGGTATCCGTAGCCACCAAGACCGACTGCGGACTTGATGCTAGCGAAGACTCCTTTAGCATCAGCCAAACGGTATGCTTGGATAGCAACAGCACCTAGAGCGACAGCGGAAGCGGTTGAAGCCTTCACACCAACTAGGGAGTGAAGAGCAAACGCGGCTAGGGCTCCAGTAGCGGCACCAGCAAGGTATGGGGTGTATTCGCCAGAAGTCATCCAACTGATGTATCGGTTAGGAACACCAATCTTGGATAGACCGCCTTGTACGATAGATGGCATTGCTCCACCAAGGAACATACCACCGACAGTAGCGACGATAGCCTCAAATGCAGTTAGATGGTTAGTAACCCACTTGTATGCATTGTTGAAAGTCATTTTCTTAGTTGCTCTGCGGCGACTGCGGACAGTGCGGCGGCGGGAAGCCTTACGACGGCGTGCTGGACGACGGCGAGTGGTTGAACGGCGACGGACAGTGCGGCGGCGGCGAGCAGGCTTGCGGCGACGAGTTGTCTTGCGACGGCGAGCAGGCCTGCGGCGACGAGTTGTCTTTCTGCGACGAGTAGTTTTTCTGCGACGTGCAGGCTTGCGGCGACGGGTAGTCTTTCTGCGGCGTGCAGGTGACTTGCGTCGACGGGTTGTTGCCCTGCGTCGGCGGGTCGTCTTGCGGCGGCGTGCAGGGGATTTCCTGCGACGGGTTGTTGCCTTACGACGACGGGTGGTCTTGCGGCGACGGGCCGGCGACTTGCGTCGACGAGTTGTCGCCTTACGTCGTGCTGGTGAGCGACGACGTGCGGTGCTTTTTCTTCGTGTAGTTCTTCTACGAGCCATAGTATTACCTCTAGTTTTTTTGGACCTTGCAGTCTTCTTACGTCGTGCTTTCCTTGCCTTACGGGGTGGATTAACCAACTGAACTTCTGCTAGGGCCATGGTCTTCCGACACTGGTATTAGATATAAGGAGTACTATGATTGTATATTATGTTATACTATACCTATAAGTTATGTTTTAGCAGGAAGCATATTAACGAGGTGTAACTTCGCCATACTAGATGTCGCGGCGGAGGCATGAGCAGGACCAGTCAAAAAAGGTAGCAGTTTCTGTTACTATCGACAAAGAACTGTTTGATTTCATAGAGATGGGAATACGTAATAGATGGTGGCAATCTCGTAGTCATGCAATCAATATGATGGGCTTCATGTTCATGCAAAATCAGCAACGGAACGCGCGAGAGCAGACGCCATCAATGGGTATGCCTCCACACTTTGGTCGTTCACTTCAATTAGAACGGAAGGGACGTTAAACAGTATTGAAGCAACTACTGTAATATAATTATCAACGGTACTGTCAACAACAGACATATCAAACTGGGTTTCCATCTCGTCTAGAATTCTGTTGATTAAATCTCTATTGCTTACTCCGTCAGTTTCCAGTAGCACTGCGTCGTGAACAGACCATGAACGCAAATCATCTCCTAAAGTAGTAATTGAATCTTCATCTTCTGCGTCTTCTAATACATACGGGAAAGAATGTAAATCAATATGTACTGTTGCGTGCTTTAGTAATGCTCTTAGTTCTTGGTGATATTCTGTCGAATATGATTCTTTTCTATTCAAATCGACTAATTCCCTATGATTGCCTCCTACATGAACAATATACTTTACGTTCAAATCGTCAAGGGCTTTTTCAAGATACGCTACGAATTCAATAGCGCCTGCATCATAGCCTTGAGTCGTCGAATCGTTTTTCTTTGCATGCGGAACAGTTACTATTAACATACTACCACCGTTTCAAGCCCATGTAGCGTCTGGTCTTTAGATTACCTATTGGCTTTCCTTTATTCTTACTAGGTTTAATTGAGTTTGGTCTATTGATACTACTGGTGATATTGTTGGACACGGGTTCACGAGTTTTCCAGTTTCCATCTCCATTAGTGTAATAGTAATAGTAACGATTCTTAGTATCTAGGAAAAATTCTCGTTTGTCATTATAGTGGTCTAAATTTCTGCTGCGCAAATAATCCGGTCGGTCGTCTGTTTTGAATAGAATTTTGTTTTCAGATTGTGACCAGCAAGTTTCGTTGAGTAATTGTACTCTTTGTGTAATTGCGATTCCGACAATACTCATTCCAGCCCCGATTGTCCAAAGCATTTCAACGCCATCATTAGTTCCTTTCTTTACCATTAACTGAATCTCGTCAATGGCTACGATTCTTCGCATGCGCTTGAAGCCGGGTTTCTTCGATAGCGCAAACATCATTTCAATGATACGACTTAGTTCATCTGCGCGTTCATCTTTCTTTGGACTGGGTCGATATACGATATGTGGTGTCCTTTTCAAAAGTTTAGCATAGAAGTCAATAGGTGTGGTACATATTACTCCAAGGTCTGCATAATCGTCATCGTGCTTTGGGTCAAAGAAAACTGTATGATATCCTTCGCTTTGTAAGTTTTTCAACACATGCTTAGTAAAATAAGTCTTGCCTGAACGCGTCATCCCAACTATTACAGAATGGCGTTTCCCCATGCTTTCTAGGAACTTTCCTGCTACCTTCATCTAAGAACACCATACAATACCAAGCCTAGTGCGACGGCTACCGGTATTGCACGTTCTGTTTCGGATGGAACAAGTACCTTTTGATAGTATTCAGGGAAATTTGCTTTGAAACGCTGGGTAATCTTTTCGCCGTCTGCTACTCGCATAGAATCAATTGGATTCATTATGCTTGGGTTAAGGGCGTGAGTATGTCCATATCCTAGTATATGTCCATATTCATGAACAAGTAATGATTCGTTAGTTTCCTTTCCTTTGCGGATATAGATTGACTTTGTTTCTTTGAAACCTATTCCATTTGCTTCGTAACCTACATTCAAATGTTCTTTAAGCCAGCGAAATGGTTTTTCCATATACCATTCAACTGCTCCTTGGTTCCTGATAATGTTCGCAACAAACTCATCCCATTCAGATGAATCGACAGTATAGATTATAGTCCCGTCTTTGCCTTGGACTACTTTCTTTTGCGTCTTAAATTTCATACTATCACCAGTACGGGATTAGGTTCGCTCCAACCCTGCGGAGTTCATGATACACATTAGATATTCGCTTTACTTTTCTTACTGGTACTGTTACTTCGATTATTCTTTCCATTGGAGGGAATTCTGGATGTTCGCGGAAACCTGCTTCATCGACTTCATACATATATGCTGGTTGTTTCAGCAAATTAAATGCGCCTTCATACTGTTCTTCAATCGTAAATTCGCCGTTGACATATCCAATGTCGAAATCATCATTAGTTGATGGTATGGACATTGCTAATGCATATTCATAATTTGGTGTAGCAAATACTACTTCGCGCCCGAGAGTAGCGTTATGATTTGGTTTGAGAACTTTCAAATTGTTGACGGATGAGCCGTGATATAAGCGTCGTCTGCGGAATGGTGGGTTGTTTTCCACTTCAGGATATTTGTACTCGGTAGTACCATACATTCGCTTTTCTGTTTGACCAATCCAAGGTACGTTTGGACACTTAGGCATGGTCTTACGCTTCTCAATCTTGCGTGCATACCGCCATGGGTCGTGTCCCCAAACCCAAAGCGATGTAAGTTTACGAGTAGGTCTTCCTTTGCTATCGGTATATGGGCCTCGCTGTCCACGAGTACGCGAATTGAAACTTACTTGTTTCTTACACCATTCCCAGTCTGCTTCTGACCATTTCTTTTGTGCAAGTTCGTAATAGTTGCGAATAATAATTGGGCCAGCCTTGATGTAATCCTTTGGTCCTGTAAGTCCAAGTTTCTTACGCATGATAAGGATACGACTTGCCGAGAAACGTCCACGACTGATTCCTCCGAAGTCTTTTGCTTGTTGTCGGTTAATGCCTGCTTTCTTCCCCCATGGGTCTGATTCAAGGAATGCTTTCAATTCCTTATTTTTCATATTGACAAGTTCAACCCATGCAGTGAATTTCTCAAACCAGTTGAATGATGCTTTTGGTTGCTTTGATGGATTTGGTAATGGCCCGTGTATTTTTCTTACTGTATATTCTTGTCTAAATGTATGTGTATCGACTAACTCTTTTGATTTTGCATTATCCGAAGGATAATGTAAGCCAACACTTACTCTAGATTCAGATATACGGTCTGCAATTTGTTGAAACTTCTTTCCATGGCTTGGATGTAGTCGTGTCAAGTAATTAGCGAGTAAATATGATTGTAGCGCATGTCCCGAAGGATATGCACGAGTATTTGCTGTCAATGATTTAGCGGGTTTAATCTTCTTGTTAACTTCTGCTGGGCGTGGGCGGTTGTAATGATTCTTCAATTGTAATATGAATGGTGTTGAATCTCGTGCAATCTGTAACAACATTTCCTCATCGAAGTCTAATTTCTGCTCTTTGAGATACTGTGTAAAACCCGACACGGGGGTTAAGTCTGTCAATTCAAAGAATTCAAAGTCTGGATTCTTCATTCGTTCTAATACTATTTCAGATTCTTTTACCGAGTCTGGATATTCTGTTGGATTTTGTTTAATCAAGTCTGCATGTCGCAACCAAGGATATTTTTTCACTGCTTCGCCCGGGAAAAAATTGCCCGAGGGGTTTTCTTTAATCAGTCCGGCTTTAACAGCAAGTTTGTAATCTCCCATTCTCTTGTTACCCATCTTAACAGTATTTCCTAATGTAACAAATGAATACACTCGACCTCTTGCCCATGCATGTTGGTTCGCTCCTACTCTGTGTCCTGTTCTCCAAGCGGCTAATCCCTTCTTTTCCACTTCCTTTAGAATACTCTTTTTGACACCGGTGGCCTTTGAAATCTTAGTAAGAAAATCGCCTTTTTCTGGTAGTGGTCCATACATTTGAATAAATTTTTTCTTGTACTTACTTGGTACAGTTTTGTATCCTCTAGCCTTTGCTTTGATATCTGATTTCCATTCTTTATAGGCTTCAGGGTCGTCAATATCATACTTGTATCCTTTATCGATTTCTTTTGCAGCAATAGCCATTTCTTCTTTGTTAAGTCCTTTTAGGTATTTCTTAGGAATCTTTCTTCCTTCAGGTGTTTTACTAGGGTTGTTTAATGTCTTAGATAATTTCTCAATCCATACTTGGTCTTTCTCCCTATTAAGCATCTTATAGAATGCTAATATTGCGGAAAGAGATTGATAGCGTACTCCCTCTTTAACTTTGTAATCTAACATCTCGGCGGTAAAGTCTGGTCCACCTCCTATATCTAATTCAAGGCCATTGACATACCCTTCTGAAATATCTGGCTTGCCGGGAATGATTGCATCCACATCATTCATTATTGGTTTAAGGCCATGCATATACAATGCCGCGCCTGCGATTAACATTGCTTTGTTTGCGTCAAGGCCTTCCTGCTCTCCGAATATATCTAGTGCTTCTCTTATTTCTTTGGGGGTTGGTGTAAGGTTTTCGGACGGATTATCTTTTGATATTCTGTCTTTGTTTAACGTTAAGAAATCGTCAAATGAATATCTAATATCAACTGAGCCACTTGCAAGTCCTTGTCCAATATTCAGTGCTACTTGCATAATTCGTTCTGGTGTTGGTTCTTTTGTCATTGGTATTCTCATCAGTTGATTAAAGAAATGTATTGGCTTTACTGAACCATCGCTTTCAAATTCAATAGATTTGTCTGTTGGGTCAAAGTCTGGGTCTTCAATGGGTCTTAACCATTCAAATTTAGTTGGTTCTGTTCCATACTTTTCTTCAATCAATGGTATCTGTTGATTCCACCATTCTCTTCCGTTGAAAGTTAAATCTTCACCAGTTACTTCTTTCATACGAACATTGAATGCATCGTCAATCATTTGCTCAAAATCTTGTTTGATATCACTGAAAGAAGTTCCCGGATTGCGCTTTGTTTTCTTTTTCATTTCTTTAATGAAGCGAGCATATACTTTCTGCGCTTGCTTGATTCCTGTTGTTTGGTGAGGATGAAATCTTGCTCTCTGTTCCATAGCCATAGCCGCTTGAATCTTGTGCGCGTGAGTTTTCCCTGAGTTCTCAATTAGCCTAATTGATTTCTCTGCTGTTGTTTTGTCTTTGAATCCTAATCCTTGAATCGTTCCTTTTGGGTCTTCATCGGTGTATAAGTCAGAATGCTCGTCCATGGGCTGTCCTTCGTATTTCTTGGGAACTCTATGTGCGCCACCATGTGGATTAATGAGAGTAATCGCTGCTTTCTTGTGATTATTGTTTTGAACATTTACTACCTTGTCAAAATTATGTCTTGCATTACGAAGAGTATGTTTGCGCTTTGCTGTTGCCTTTGCCATACTTTGTGTTACTCCATTACGCTCACTCAATCTGTTTTGGTGTCTTTTGATAGAATCTTTGTTGTCAACAAACACAATCACTATCTTTGGCATGGATTCTTTCATCTTCATTGCCATGTGCGGTGTCGTGTACATCACAGATTTAGGACAATTCAATTGGTCTTTTGTGTAGCCATATCTATGTCCGTCTGAGCCTATGGTCCAATATTTCATATTACCTTGGATAATTTCTTGATTGAATGATTCTTGTGAATGGTTAACAGAATCTTGATTTGGTATTCTTCCGGGCTTCCTTGGTTCAGTTGTATGCATTGGACAAAGCATGTACCCATAACTGTAAAGTTCCTTTGCTATTTCACGACGACCAGAACCGTGCGCTCCTGCTAGTACAATGGTTTCTCCTTGGGGTTTAGGATTAGTCAACGGCTGTACTGCATAATCTTCGTCTGATGCTGGTACAATATCGAATGTTTCTGGTAATACTTCTTTTGATTCTCCAAAGTCAACATCGATATCATATGCTTGTTGTAATACTTGACCTACACGTTCATACACTTCTTTTGCACCAGAGAGTCCAAAGTCATCACGAATAGGTACTCCGGTAATATTTAGATTGCCGGGATATTTGAAAGATAAACTAGCAGATGCAACATAACCATCACTAAGTACCATTTTCAGATACAACATTTGTCTGTATGAAGCCATGAAAGAGCCCGTTGTTTTACCATCGTTACCGGGTACTTTGCGTGGGTCATAATCTTGGAACAAGAATTCTGCTGTATCTGGGTCTATCGCAATATCATACGACGCAGAATACGTAGCAGTAGTGGGCATTTTCGGTGGCGGATTTTGTCGCGGTTGTTCACGAAAATATTTGACCAACTCTAGTATGTCATGTTTATTGGCCATCTCAATGTACGCGTCGCCATATTCTCCTGTCTTTAGTACGCCTTCTTTGCGCGCCATTCTTGCGGCAATTGTGTACATATATGGGTGATGTGCGACTCTATCGGACATATGGAATATCTTCGCTACCGGATATAAATCTCCAGCGATTGTAAAGAATTCTTCTTCTGTAATCCTCTTTCTACCTACATCTGATTGTAACATCAAATACATTCTTTCTGTTAGATTATTTGGCAATTTCAATTCTGGTGCAATTTCATCTTTGAACATGTCAGCGCCTATAATTGAATGATGAATCTTTTGTTCCTTCTCACGCTTCTTTGCAATATCATGGAATAAGCCAAACATTAGAAGACAGTCCCCATAAGTCCATCCATCTTCTATTTCCGCGTCTAAATATGTACGCAGTTGCTTACGAGATTCTGCATCCAGTCCTTTAGTTTCCCATAACCATAATCTATCAGTTCCGTCTGCTTTAGGCATGAAATGATACTTTAACCACCAATATACATACATCGTGTGGCTAAATTCATCGCCGCCATAATGTATCCAATCATAATCAATTCCCTTGAGTTCGTTGAGTGCTATTGATAGATATTTGTCGTTTACCTTGATTTTGGTGGTATGGGGAAAAGGGGTATCACTTCCCGGATTCTCTAATACTGGTTTCAATTTGGGTGCGCCGGGTCTGATATGATGATGGTATTTGATATTAACTAAATGACTGAACTTACTATTAATCTCTTTAATCCATGCTCGTGTAACGCGCTCGCAGAATTGATAGTCATTCAAATCTTCTTTATCTTTATACTCTTTTTCGATTTTATCAAGCATTGTGCCTAAGTCATCAACAAACTTTCCTTCATCCATCTTGAGGTATCGCTTACGACCATTATCCCCCTTGATAACAAATTCAAAATGGTCGAGTCGGTCTTTCATTATCGTATAGAAATGGCGGATACCCCATTTATATGCGGCGTCCATATACCACTGGATATCATCCGGGCTAGTTAGTGATGGTTCGTCTTTTGATGGATGAGTGTGATATGATATTACAGAATTTTCTATATGTTTATTGATTTTAACATAAGGCATAATCAATGAACCTTTACGGTGAAATATTTCTCCCTTAGATACCCAGCCATATGATTCACCGCGTCGTGTAACAAATTTGAATAATTGGTCGCGGAATTTCTTTGAATGTAATTCACCGGCTGGATAAGTACGGAAATGTTTCTTTGGATTAGATACAGTCATTTTATCCATGTCAGCATTGAAGTCTTCAACCGATATTGGATTCTGGAATGCTCCATTTACACTATATGTTCCCGATACTTTTGTTTGTACTGCACCGGGAGGATTGTCGCGAATAGTTTCAACATTTACTGGTTTTGATGGAAACTCAACGCTATAATCAATGTCTTCGATAGAAAATATTGCTTGCTTGCCTACAAAAGTGCGTAACGCTTCAATTGCAAACTTTCTTTGAACTTCTTCTGCAAAGGTTACTGACCATGTTTGTTTCTTAGGGTCTACCGTGGAATCAAGTACATCGAATGTTCCATACACTTCTCCCTTGCGGGGGAAGCCAAAGACCATCTCAATTGTTTTATGACTCGGTTCCATCTAATGTTCCCTCCTCGTTATCGTCATTGTCTATGTCATCGAACCGGAGTCCGGGACCATACAGGTCTGAAAAAGCCGACGTTAATGACGGACTTATTACCTTCGGTGGATAACTGTCTTGTATTGCGCTAATTTCTTCTTCGGTATAATTGTATTCCTCTTCGGCAAGTTTCAGTAGTCTTGCCTTTTCTAGTGCATTATATTCCCATTCTGGATATGTAGTACGTAGTACTAATTCGGGAGGTCCGGAAGTTCCTTGTTTGTATGCTTCGGCATATTGATTGTATCTTTCGATGTAAATATCAATTTCATC
>MDTD01066420.1_pt1 | contig 22832 bp, 24 predicted proteins | sample 811221 | NCBI WGS metagenome assembly MDTD01 (sample SAMN05326646, study PRJNA326480) | marine metagenome | isolation source: seawater | place: Pacific Ocean: South West | collected 2011 | reverse complement strand
TCCTCACCGGACCCACAGGGATTGGAAAGACCTGGATTGCCTGCGCGCTCGGGAACAAGGCTTGCCGCCTCGGAATGACAGCTCATTATGTTCGAGTACCGAGACTGCTCGAAATTCTCAAGATTGCGCGGGGCGACGGCACTTATCTGAAAACCCTGGAGAAGCTCATGAAATACGACCTCCTCATTCTCGATGATTGGGGGCTCTCGCGCTACAGAGGCGAAATGCAGAACGCCTTGCTGGAAGTCCTGGATGACCGTGTTGGCAGACGGTCTGTCCTCGTCACAACTCAACTACCTGTTAAGAAATGGCACGACCTCTTCGATGAACCAACCGTGGCCGACGCCATCCTGGATCGTCTACTCGGTCCGTCCATACAAATCAAAATGAAAGGAGATTCTCTCAGGTAAGACTGGCGTGGGCTTCCTGTGATCGGCTTCACTCGGAATTAATGATCGGCTTCAGCCGGAATCGGCGATCGCTTTTAAGTGGAAAACATGATCTTGACAGCCGGAATACGTAGATGCAATGGAGAAGCTACGTGCTCTCGCTCGGAGAAATGGTATGCCTGCTCCTGGAGACCTATCCACGGCTGGCCTGCCAACTAGGCAGGATGTTGACGCCTTAGTGCGGGCGGAACAACGCTCCGAGCGCGTCGGAGCCAAAGTTAGTGCCTTGATCGACGGCTGAAGCCCACATCCCCAGGAAACAGCTGCGTGCGGCAACCAACAATGAATACCATTTCAGCGGAACTTGGGTCGTTCACTCAAGGTGGCCAAGGATGGAAGCGAGCAGACAAACATCGATAGATATGATCTGCGAAAGTTCGCAGGAACTCTTTCTGCGACTTTAGGGATTGCTGGTACAGCTACTCTAGCTGTTGTCGGCTTCGGCCCTCCACTCGCGGCTATCGCCGGTATAGTTGCCATTGGCGGCCTTGCCGGAGCGCTGGCGGCCTTCGTTCCTGATGATTTGACATCGGGATGTGGTTCAGCTCCAGTGACTGGCTTTCTAGCAGGAAGAACAGCGTTTTATAGCAACGGCAGCTCAAGTAGAGAAAATGGGGGAACGGTATCATATACCGACGGAACTTATGGGATACAAGCAGGCCCCTTGACCTATCGGAGCGATGGTACCGTGGATCTATCAGTGGGCAACATGTTTTCAGCGCGTGTCTGATCAGATCGAACCCAGGGACTGACACTCCTCGGAATTACTACTACAAATTCGGGAAGTCTTTCATAGCGTTCTGATACTCATGTCGTCCACGCTTAAATCCTGGTAGACGGACAAGCTTTTCCTGTCTGAATGTCCGCTGACTATAACTCAAACAATCTTCCCCAATGGGCGTATCGACCCCGCTGCAATTAGTCAGGGATGTTTTCCTAGTTGTGCATTTCCGGCCCCCGTAGTCGCTTTGGCCTTCACTTTTCTCCAGAATCCATCAAAGAGATGATCGAGACACAAGACGACGGTGTACTCAGTGCACCTTCCCGGGCGACAAGGTCCCTGTCGTAATTGCTCCTCCCACCGACGCCGAGTTAGACATTTCTGAATGCTGATGGTACTCCTGTCGATGTCACCGGTGAAGAATCAAGTTTCGCAGACCTCGTACCGGGTTCAGCCCTTCTAGACTCGATAAACACGACAGAAGCCGCCACCTCTCATTCCCAATTTACCTATCGGACGCTGGCCGGGACCGAGCGCGGTGAAGATTTGGAGGCGTTCAATCGTCTCCTTGGTGTTTTCGCCGACGATGGGCTAGTGAATGTCACCAGTGCTAATGCATCCGTTATTGGACCGGAATCCACTCAAACCGTACCTTTCGATCACTCCTCAATAATCCAAAGCCAAGCCTCTCTGCTTGTCATTCTTGACCAGATTGAATTTATTTGACAGTGCGTCAATCGCTTAGAACGTAGATACAAGGCGCATGATTGGAAGAAATGTGGCAATAGCCACGAATCCGGCAATCAATCCTCCTATCGCGATCAGGAGCGGCTCCAGGAGGAGAAGGGCGCTGGCTACCAATTGGTCTAGCTCCTCTTCTAGAATCGTGGCCGCGCGCGAGAGCGTGGAGTCCAGAGTCCCCGTCTCCTCGGCGACCTCTATTAAAGCTATTACCAACTTGGGAATGCGAGTACGTCGAGAGAACGATTCGCCGACTCCCCTCCCCTCCACGATATCTCCGTAGACCTTCAGGAGATCTTTTTGAAAATGAACGTTTTGAACGACCCCAATACTACTCGAGAGACTTTCCAGAAGTGGTAGTCCTATTTTTAGCGAGGAACTCAAGCACTCAAAGAATCGAACAGTTTCAAACTTTGTTATAAGCTTCCCAATCACAGGCGTGAGCAGGAGTAGCCGGTCTGTCTGGAGCCGAAAAGAGGAAGAGGAAGAGTATAGCTTTCGAAAGGACAATGCACCGAAACCAAAGAGCGTGACACCGATAACAATGAGGAGCGGATTTGTTATAAGGCTGGAAATCTGGATCAAAACCAAGCTCGGCCAAGGCAAATCTCCTCCCAGAAGACGAAAGAGGCCATCATCCCCGGGTGCCACGAAAAAGACAAAGACGGCTGCCACGGAGAGCATGACCAAAGAAAGGCAGAACGGATAAGCTAATGCGGACTGGATCTTCTGAGTTCTTTCAAGCATCTTCTCCTCGAGCCTGGCGAGTTTGTCCAAGCCGGAAGTTAGGGAACCGGTTTTTTCCGAAACGTAGACCATTTTGATGGAAAAACGGCCAAAGATGTCTGAGTGACGCCGCATTCCGCTGCTCATTCGTTCTCCTTGAAGAAGCGCTTGCAAACAGCTTATCATGGCAGGGCGCAGAGAAGAGTCGGCTTCGCTCTTGACCAGATTCTCCAGACTGTCTGCGAGAGACACTCCCGCATTCAGCATTGTATGCAAATGTTTAAAAAAAAGCGCCCTTGATAGGGCTTGGCTTTTCAAGGCACGACTTCTTTCGTTTTCTTAATTTTTGGGGAAGGCTGTCCTGACTTTGACAAACCCCACGTTTTCTGAGGTGATCTCTGAAAAGTCAAATCTCGGGTCCCACTCCAGGCTAATCTCTCTACCTCGAAGATCAACTTTGCCCGTCTTCCCTTCCTCCTTAACGGAGCCGGGACTCTCCGCCCCAGGGTCACCTCCGTACGCGATCACGCTACCGGTGATGTCGATAGTCCCGCCCTTCCTGTGGCTACCTCCGCCGTACGCAACCAAGTTAATGTCGGCCCAACTGTAGAGAAGGCCGCGAAAGGAGAGGCTTCTATAGCCTCCATAGACAGGACTAAAGGTGGAGATTGTAAGCTTATCTCGAGAGTAGATATTTATATCGAGGCTGGAGCCGCCGTTGTCTTTGATTTCGTCCCATTCATCTCGGCTAATGGTTCGCCCCGTGTCCATTGTCAACATTCGGCCGGCCTGAATCTTTGTCTCTCCACCACTTGTAAAGATACCTCCATCACCCGTTATGCCGCCATGAACGACAAGGTCTCCCTCGGTGGACAGGGTCGAGTTCGTAACGGTCATGCGAAGATGATCGGGATTTGTCTCCAGGCTAAAGCCCAGCATGCCACTAGAGCTTGCCCCTGTGCCGTCGCCCTCTATAAACTCGAACTTGTTCTCCGGAACAACCGCGAAACTGTCTACCCCCGCGGAAGAGGGAACAATATTGATGTCTACATCCTGGACGTCCCAGGCGAGGCCCTTGTAAGGGATGGGCTTGCCCTCCTTCAGAGGGGGCATGAGCATCTGGGGCTTCACCGAAAGCTGAGAAGGGGAAAGGGTTAAGGAGTCTGTCCGCGCCTCCTTAAGATCCGAACTAAGGGAAACCCCTTGAGACGGTTCCGGCTCGCTGTCTCGGTACTCCGAGACAGGCATGTCGAAATATCTAAAGGAGAACTCGTCCGTGCCCCACTTCCCATAAACATAAGTCCCACCTTGTAGCTGAACTCCCCCCGATCCGGCTTTCTTCACAGAGGACCAAGGCAACTGATAAAAGTCTTGCCCATCACCAGGGTACTCATCTTGAAGAGAAACTTTATCCTTCGGATAGGTTGCTACCATTTCACCATTTTTATGGTCGTAGCTCACTTCCGCGGTGTCCTCGGGAAAGAGTCGGCCTTCCTTGCCCCTTGCTGTTACAACATTGACATCTCCTTTGGTTCGAATTCTGGGAGGCGCGTCACTGGAAACGCTACTGAGACTCAAGTTGCCTCGGTCGGAGAGGTAGGCATCGAATTCGCTGCCAGCCATAATCACGGCATTGGGCACAGAAGAATCATGGGCGAGTAGGTGAACCGTTTCCATGACAGAGGTCGCTACAACTCTTTCTCCTTGGTAAGATGTGCCTTCCACGAGCAAGCATACGGAGCGCTCCGGGGTCGTATATCCCTCGTTGGGATCGTCGACAGAAGCGTTGGAACCCTTTCCCCTGGGCACAACCGCTTCTTCTCCTGATTCTAGATTGTTGACAGAGACGAAGGGGGTCTCGAAAAGGATGGAGGGGTCGGGCCTACCATCTCCGTCGGCCCCATTTCCATCCTGGTAATTAAAACGGATTCTAAACTCCGAGAGAGCTCCGTTGTCCGCACGAATCCTTCCCGTGACATTTCCTTCGTCCTCGACAATCTCCAAGTTGCTCTCGTCAACCACGATCTCACGACCGCTACCACCTCGCCAACTTGGGTCCTCGCGAAGTCTGGCTAGTGCATACTCGGTACCGGACTCAGTCGCGTCTTGAGCCAATTGATGAGAAGTCGAGTGTCTGCCCACGCCCAGTTCGGAATTCATTCGAAGAATCGCGACTCGCAGAAATATCCCAAGAACCAGGACCACCAGCATTGTTGATAGCAGTACAAACGCGCTTCGTCCGTTATGTATCACGGCGTTACCTCCATTAAATTAATTCGCGGGAAAAAACGAAGCCTCGATCTCGTGTGTGAAAGGAGTGCTCTCCAGGGACTGGGACCCTATGGCAAAGCTTTTCCCAGCCTCCTTGTGGGAAAATCCTTTCAGCCTGCAGGAGACCTCTTTATCCCACCCTTCTGGCTCCAGAACAACTTTGAATTCGAGGAGTCCTGTTGCGATGACCTGGTCTTTTTCGGCCGCATTAGAGAAGCCAAGCCCTGTCAGGGAGGCGGGGTTTTCCACCCACTCTTGAACAAGAGAAGGGGTCAGGAGCTCCTCGATTTCACTTTCCGGGCTCTCGGGTGCCGTGGACGGTCCGGCATCAACAGCCCGTCTGATGAGAATCTTGTGAGGACAATAGGTGGGTTGACTGCAGCTGACACCATAGTAGCTGTCATGATCTTCGGGAATCGCCGTAAAGTAGATAATATTTCTTTGCCAGAAAGGTTTGCCGTCTTCTTTTAGAGCGAATTCTCCCGTGTCCTGATCGACGGCCGAAAGGAACCACAACACGTGGTGATTCTCGATTTCATTGAAGCTCATCTGAAGACGACTAGCGGAGCGAAGATCCTTTTCCAAAGAAAAGTAAGCTTTCCTTAGCTGGAGGCCAACATCTTCTCGGCTCTCGGTTCTCCAACCAATCAGGAGACCAGACTTCATGATTTGATAAGGAATGATGAGAAATAAGGAAAACAGAGCCACGACTAGCAACAATTCAGGTAAGCTTATCCCCCTAAACTTTTTCATTAGTTGTCCGTGCTTACCAAGCGACTGCGCACGAGATACTGTTGTCCGCTGCCCGATTTGACCGAGTCGGAATGCCAATCCACTCTCACCTTCAGCATCTTTAAAGATGTTGAGCCGCTGGGCAGAAGAACCGGGGTTGAGGTGATCTGATATTGAAAAAGGGTTTCCCCGACTTTTATTTCGTCCCCAAGAGAATCCAAAGTTCCTTCTCTGGATTTGTAGAGATGGGCGGCCCTACTTAGAACTCTTTCGGCAATCAACCCTGCTTCCAAGGATTTGTCTTTCTTGTCTTGTGCTCTGAGACTTGATGTACCCACAGTCGCGAAGGCCACTAAGGCTAGACTCATGATGCCTAATGAGATTAAGACTTCGACCAGATTATGTCCCCTCGTCCTGGAAAGCATAGCTCCCTTAAGCTTATCTCAGGGGTAGGCCTATCCGCTTGTACAAAGTGACTGCTCTAAAAGACATCGGTCTTGCTTGCGGCTTTCCCAGAGTGGAATTTCAGATGGGTATAGGTTGGTAAATCTTACCCCTTACACCGTGTGGTCGCCTGTATAAACAGACTGGTGTGAAAACTTTTCTTTTATGCGTACGAATGAGAAGGTTTTAACGATTTCTGCACCGACAAAATCAAGATGAAAGACCCTTTTAACGCACTAAAAATTCCAGAAGACTGGCGAGAACTCAACCCTCCTCTCGACTCGAAATTAAAGACCTTTATCTCGGGAGACTCGGATGGCGACAGGCTTCGGGTTAAATACTATAGACAGCCAGGCGGGTCTAAAAGAGGAATCCGAGGATTTGTTTGGTTTGGGCCTGGATCTCAAGGCCCACCAGGCCACGCCCACGGGGGCAGCCTTTCGGGCGTTCTTGATGAAGCCATGGGGGCCTCCATTTGGAACGAAGGCAGGCTTGCCGTGGCTGCCACTCTGAAAGTAGACTTTCTTTCTATGGTTCGCTTGGGATCGATCGGAGAGTTTGAAGCTTGGATAGAGAAAGTCGAGGGGAGAAAGCTATGGACGCGCGCAAAGTTGAAGTGTAATGGAGAGTTTTGTGTTAGCGCGGAGGGCTTGTTTGTTGAAGTATCCTTGAAGAAGATATCAAAAACGTAGTCTTTGGCGCTTGTTGACATGGACTCCACCGAAAAAACACGGCAGGTTATTGTCGAAGCGGCAAGCTCTCTCTTTGTCGACCAAGGTTATTCTTCAGTGGGAGTTCGTCAGATTGCCGAGAAAGCTTGCGTGCCGCCCGCACTACTCTACCGATATTTTGGCTCTAAGCTTGAGCTTTTCGAAGAGGTGATAAGGAGCTTCGAAGGCCTGGAAGCTCTTTGGAGATGCCCATCGGAGAGACTTCCCGAGAAACTAACCAGGCTAGTTCTTCAAGATGATGATGAGCTCGGGAGCGTTCGGAAATGTCTGAGTCTTTTCGTGAACTCCGTGGGCTGTGAGGAGGCTTCACCTGTTCTTCGCCGGATTCTGCTTAACAGGGTTCTGCCAGCCATGTCCCCGCATTTCGTGGACAAGCTGTCTTTAGAGAAAGCATATCTACTGACCTCAATAATTTTCGGAGTCTTTATTGTAAGGGGAGTGATCAGGACCCCTGAAGAAGGTTCAAAGTTGGAAGAGCTTCTTAGAGACAGCTTCCGAGCTGTTATCGGCTCCTAGCACCTTTGTTATCGACTCCTTTTAGGAGTTCAAGGTTACTTGTGGTTAGGCGATGCAGGGCGCCTCTCTGAGCGGCATTATTCGTTTTTAGGTCCTTATACCTATCTCGGAGAAGGAGAGCATGAAGCGCCAAGGCCTCCGCTACCTCTTGCTTGTCACTTTCTGTTAAAGATAGAAACAACGTGTTTTGCTCTAAAGCCGCTCGAGATTTTTTGAACATCTTCATCTTGTCGCTGCTTGAGTAAACAGGGAGAGCTGACATCGGGCTCGTGGTAGAGGTAGCCTGGTATACGGCGAGATTTGTGAGAAGATAGGAACAGAGAGCGGTCGCGACATCATTTGGAGGCTGCTGGTTATTAATCGCCACGATGCGAAAAGCATGCAGCCGGGACTCTAACGCTGTTTGCTGAATCTGTGAGATTCTACCCTGCGTGCGCAGAGCTTGGGGTAGATTCGGATGATTTATTGGAAACGATGTTATCCCTCGATAGAACTGCTCGGGATAGTTCTCTTGAACTGGAGCCTTTTGCCCTTCGTCGAGAGTGGACGGGAAAGATTCGATTAGCTTTGAAGATAGATCGGACCGAAGTAGACGGGTGATGCCTGCTTGCGAGAAAACAAAGTCTTGTGCTCGACAAGTTGGAGTTAAGACCAAGACCAGGGCCAGCGAGATGAGAAGTCGAGGCATGTTTTTTAATCCTTAATAGGGGTGATTATTTCCTTTAGTGATTGATCCTGGACACCGTATCATCGTGCTCGGACTTTCTCAACAAGAACACCAGGGGCACGCAAGCGAAGCAGACATAAGCCATGAGAATGTAAACATTGATGTAGCTTAACATGGTCGCCTGCTCACGGACTAGGCCGTAGGTCAATTTCAACCCCTGACTCTCCGGCAACCCTTGAATTCTTTCTTGAAATTCCCGGTACGCGGGAGTGTAGGGGTTGACGTGAGTTACAAGGTGGTTTTGAAAAATCTGAGCCTTGCGAGAAATCGCAGTCGTGCAGAGGGCGATTCCGATACCGCCTCCTAGATTTCGCATTAGATTGTAGATACCGGATGCTTTCCCAAATTGAGAGACGGGTAGATAGGCGTTGGCGAGTGTCGTTAAGGGCACGAAGATAAACCCTATGGAAACTCCTTGCACGACGTTGGGGAGCACGATACTCCAGATAGATATCTGGGTATTGATTTCGCTAAGCCACAAATTGGAAACTCCTAGACAAAAAAAACCCATTCCTACAAACAGACGACCGTCAAAACGAGCTAGCAGAGGCCCGATTATCAACATGGAGACAAAAGCACCCATTCCGCGCGGAGCCACTGCTAAGCCGGAGTCGAACGCCGGGTAACCCAGAAGATTCTGCAGAAAGAGCGGCAAAACTGTGACCGAGCCGTATAAGACTGCTCCGACCACGGTGACCATAAAGGCTGCCACGGCAAAATTCCGGTCGAGGAAAACCTTGAGTTCCACGATGGGCTCTTCCACTGTCGTCTCCCAGTTTAGAAAGAACATTAAGGACACTGCGAAGATGACCGCTAAAGTGATGACCATCGTTGAGCCAAACCAGTCCTCCTGCTGGCCTTTGTCCAACATTATTTGAAGGGCTCCCACCCACAGAGCCAGACTTACGAATCCTAGATAGTCGATTTTGCGAGTCCTCTGCGTTTTGAGAAAAGGAGGGTCTTCGACGAAGAGCCAAGCCATAACAACAGCGAACAATCCCACCGGGAGGTTGATGTAGAAGATCCAGCGCCAGGAATAGTTATCCGTGATGTACCCTCCCACAATCGGCCCTAGGATGGGAGCGACCACGATGCCCATCCCGTAGAAGGCCATAGCTTGCCCTCGCTGTCGTGGCGGAAAACTTTCCAGCAAGACCGCCTGTGCGGTCGGTTGCAACGCACCTCCGCCGACGCCTTGAAAAATGCGGGCAAGAACGAGCATCTCTAGGGAGGTCGCCGCACCCGACAATACGGAAGCCAGTGTGAACAGAACCGTGCAGGTTATGAGAAAGTTCTTACGCCCGAAGCGACTTCCCATCCAGGCGGTCAGAGGTAATACAATAGCATTGGCTACTAGATAGCTCGTGACGGCCCAGGTGGCCTCCTCGGGTGTGGAAGACAGGCTTCCCGCTATATGTGGCAAGGCTACATTTGCGATGGAAGTGTCCAAGACTTCCATGAAGGTGCCGCACATTACCGCTATAGCTATAAGCCAAGGGTTGTGGCTTGGTCGCCAGGTGTCGGCTCCGGTTCCGCCTTCGAGCTTTTGGTTAGTAGAGGCTATGGAAGCCAAACGGTGGCCTCTACCGACATTCCGGGCCGCAAGACGAGTTTTTTCTGTTCTTGAGGACTCATCACGATCTTGACCGGAATCCGCTGAACAACTTTGACAAAGTTGCCGGAGGCGTTCTCCGGGGGCAAGAGAGAAAAGATCGCACCCGTACCAGCCTGTATGCTTTCAACCGTCCCTTCTAAGCCCGCTTCGGGATAGGTATCCACAACGAGACCAACTTTGAGGCCTGCCTCTATATGTTCCATCTGAGTCTCCTTGAAGTTGGCAACGACCCATACGTCGTTTTCGTCCACGAGAGCCATGGCGGGCGAGCCGACCTGTACGAATTGGCCAAGCTCAATGTTCTTGTGGGTAACTCTCCCAGTCGTGGGAGCAAACACTTTTGTGTAGGAAAGGTCTAATCTGGCTTGTGTGAGTTCGGCCTGTGCTCTATCCACCTCCGTCGCGGCTGTGTCCACCGCGGCCATCGCCACGGCGATTTCCGCTTCGCCTGCCCGTGCTTGTTCCAAGCGACCCTGGGCTTCCCCCACTCGAGCTAGCATTTCAGCTTTGTGAACCTGAGCCTTGCGAATATTTTCGTCCGCCACAGCTTGCGCCGAGAGAGCGTTGGCAAGTACGGCTTCGGAGGCGACCACATTTTGACGAGCGGCTTCTTCCTGGGCATCAGCTTGTACCGCAGCTGTTTTCACGGCCTCGAAACGCTGCTCGGCGACCTCCCTTTTCTCAAAGAGTAGGGCATATCTTTGAACGTCTCCGTGAAGCCGCTCGGCCTCTGCTTGGGCTTTGCTCAACTCAGCTTTGGAGCGGGATATCTCAGCTCTGGCTTGCTCAATGGCGGCGCTACTCTGCCCTCTTTCGGCCTGGGCCACAGCCACGGCCTGGTCTGCTGAAGAAACTTGTTGCACGGACACATCGATAGCGCTTGATCGTTCTTGGATCTGGGCCGAGGTGCTTCGCCTAGCTGATACCACCTGAAGCTCGGCCTCCTTCATTCTGGTTCGCGCTGCCTTCAAGGAACTTTCAGCTTTGGCTACGCGAGACTCAAAGTCGGAAGAGTCAAGAGTGAAGAGGAGTTGGCCTTCCGCGACAACGTCATTGTCGCGTACCAGGACCTCTGTCACCTGTCCACTAACCCGGGGGCTTATCCTAGTGATATCGGCACTGATCTGGGCGTTGTCCGTTACCTCTCGAACCTGAGAGAGGTGGTAAAGATGCAGTCCGTAAACCGCTCCTCCCAAAAGACTCAACGCCATGAGAATCCATCCGGCCCATCTGCGCTTCTTGGGGTTATCAGATTCGGTAGTCAGGTTGCTCATCTGGCAGTCCTTTCCGTAGGTTAGCGGTACGAAAAGCATCCAGAAGAAGGTCTGGCCGGCCGGAGGCGGAGGCCAACCGAATCAGTCCCAGATCATAGTTTGCCAAAGCATCCAGACGGCTGTAGCGAGCTCGTGCGAGAGCCGCTTCGGCCGCCAGTACCTCGAGGCTATCGGTTAGGCCTGCCTGAAAGCGATCTTGAGACATCTCTAGTTCCTGTTCGGCTAATCGAATAGATTGACCGGCGGTTACGAGGCTTGCTTGAGCTGTAGTCAACAGAGAGTAGGCGTCTCGGACTTCGAGTTCTATTTGAATAGCTACATCGACACGGTCCATCCGTGCCTGCTCGACCTGGCTCTCCTTGACCTTGGAGAGGGCCTCTGCTTCGCCCCCGTCAAACATCGGTATAGTGAGACGCAAACCCACGCTGTGGACAAAAGTGGAGCTTTGGGTGGGTGTGTTCCCGGAGAGGCCTGCGTCAGCCACTAGATCGAGAGCGGGAGAATCGGACGACCGTGCTTTCTGCAACTGAGTTTCCACCAAAGCGACCTGCTCATCTGCAATCTTGACCTCAAGACGTCCCTCCAGGGCTAGAGCGACAGTCTGCTCCACGGAGGGAAAGGGGTTAGGCAGATTGAGCAAGCCGTCTTGCAGAGCGAGGTCGGAGGTAAGGGGAAGACCTGTAAGCCGTAAGAGTCGCCTTCGGGCCGAGTCGATTTGCTGCCGGTCTTGCTGAAGCTGTAATTCACGCTCGGCCTGGCGTGTCTGTGCTCGTGTCACGTCCACTCCGGCGGCGATGCCGGCTGCCTCTTGGTCGAGTGCTTGTTGAACGAGTTTCTCAGCTAATTCTAGATCGGTCCGAGAGACGCGTTCTCGCTCTTCTGCTTCCAATAGTTGGATATAGGCGGCGGAAGTCAAGACGGTGAGGGCACGTCGCTCCTCCTCGGACTGGAGTTCGGACAACGTCCGTCGGATCTCTCGGCTCTTGATATCCCAGTGACGTGCTCGGTCGTAGACCCGATAAAGCATCTCCAGAGTGGAACCGAAGCTGTAGAAGGGGCCGATCCTGTTCGGTATGGGAAGCTCCGCTCCAGAGAGACCCTGAGAAGCCAGATTGACGCTTCGATTGTATTGAGCCACATTGAGATTGAATCGAGGTCTCAAGGCGGCGTACCCCGCTTCGACTTCGGCTTCGATCTCTTTGATTTTTTCTTGAGCAAGACGGGTGCGAAGATTCGATTGAACCGCATGGTCGATGGCGTCTTCCACACCCAGCGTCAACTGCTCTGCTTGAACGTTGGAGAAAAGACTCGTCAGAAGCAACGCCCCAAGCAGTCGATTCACTCATCTAGCTCCCGCATCCGCGACAATACACGACGCGACAACTTGATCAGCACATCGATCTCCTCGTTCTCGAGAACCTCGAACACCTCTTTGATGTCGGAGTGATGAAGGGGTCTAATCTGCTCGACCATTTTCTTGCCCTCGGGAAGCAGTTCAGCTAGCTTCACTCGACGATCTTCCGGATGGGGAATTCTCCGAACAAGAGCTCTGCGGACGAGTCCATCCATCACTCCGGTGATGTTGGCCGGGGTTCTCACTAGTAAGGCGCTGAGTTCTTTTAGGGGCACGGGTCCTTTTTGCTGGAGAATGGTCAAAACGTTAAATGAGGCTAGCGTTAGGCCGAATTTGTTGAAAGTTCCGTGACAACGACGCTCCAGAGCATCACAAAGCCAGACCAGATTAAGAGCCGCTTTGGAGGCCCCCACTCGGCACTCGGGTACTTGTTGATTAAGAGATTCAAAACGTGCCTCATAATATTTGTCTCGACTGAACTGAGCCATTGTTTTGGGACCTTATATTTAGGCGGCTAACCAATCAATGGTACATACGAACTATGTCGCTCAGAATTTGTCCAGAACCCTAACGAAGAAAGCGCAGGAAGGTCTTGGAACTCGTTCGTGACCTGCCGAACTAAAGCAGGTCACGAAACCTACTGGTCGACTGGATGGCCAATTTCTTCACCGCGCGCCAGAGGATTTACAAAGCAGACACCCTGAGTTTCGGGTCAGTTTTAAAGCGGAAGCTCGGTCCGAATTTATTCGCAGCTACCTTGGTGGAGATCCTGATAGGGCAAGAGAATTTTCGGTTCGATCTAAAGCCTGAAAAGTACTGCACCCCTTATCCAAAAAGGAGAAGAACTTCTCTAGGACGGTTCTATTGGCCAATCGCTGGAAGATTTTATCTTTAAGCATCTGTTGTTTGTTGTCCGTTTGAGGCAATTCCTTTGTGAGTTGGATTGAGGCTAGAAGCTTGAGACGTAATTGAACGTCGTTGTTGAGCGTGAGGAAGCGGGAGGCGAGGAGGCGCCCCTGCTTGCGATAGGACTGCTCTCTTTGGCCCCGCTCTTGTTCGAGAGCTCGTTGTTCCTGTTGGGTTTGCTCGGGGGTGTGGTAGGTGACGGGAGGATCTTGCGAGCCGGTGGAGCTTGTCTCGAGGTGTGTGCGAGCGGAGAACGACTTCAGAGGTGTGATAGACAGCTGTCCAGGGAATACCCGGTACCCGCCGTCTTGGATTTCGGAAACGATGTAGGCGGCTAGATTTTTGACACGGGGGCGGTGAGGAGCTGTCTTGAGGACGTTTATAATGAGCTGGTGCTCGTTCTCGCGGCAGAGTTTCCGGGCGACTCGCTGACTAACGCCGTGTTTGCGAAGTTCTCTTAAGCAAAATTTGTGAAGTGGTTCATCAGCACTGGATGTAGCAGATTGGGGTTGGTGCTCATTGGGGGTTTTAAATTTCTCCTGGTGCTTCGTTTTCTTATGTTGTTGTTGTTTCTTTAGATCCTTATCTTTTAAAAGTCTCTTTGGGAAGCATTCGGTTTGTTCGATGACGGCTAGTGAAGCTCCATGGTGACAAGCCTGGGAATGTTCGAGGAGAGAGGGTTGGGTCATGACACGGATGTCGTCATGGTCATGACACGGATGTCCTGATGACCCTGACACAGATGTCATGACCGGGGCGACGGGGGTAGTCAGGAGGGTCTTGTTCGGATCGGCGATAATGTCGTCTTTTTGGAGCACGACGCGCCAGCGATAGACGCGGTAGACGGTTCGCTCTCTGGAGATAAAGCCTTGGTCCTCCAAAAGTTTGGCGACTCGCGCCACGGTGCGGGAATCGACCTCGAGTACTTCCGCGAGCTTTCTATAGGCGAGGGTCACGGAGCTTTCACCGAAGCCGATGGTGCGCTGGCATAGATAAACGAGAAGGTCGGAGGCGGCCTTACTGGTGAGGGTTCGTAGATAGGAAAGCACGGAAAGCGGTAGCTGCAAGAATTTAATCTTGGGTCTGGATGTCTTCACGATAAAAAAAATCCCAAATTTTTTATTTCGGCAAAAGGGAACTAGACCAGGGCTTGAGAAGACTTCCAAAACAGGTATTTTGGTTGACTCTCGCAGTCCCCAGGTGGAACCCCCGTTGTAGCAGATGGGGGTTTTTCCGTTTGTTCGGCCTTGCCGATAAGGCCATGTTTGATTGAAGAATGATCAAATCCTTGTGGGCGACAGGCTTGCCGCTCTCGTAATTGCAAGGATTTGAGCGCAGTCACTTTGTACATGTGGCGACCTGGATTAAGGTGATATAATGCAGGGTGAGTTTGCTCTGAAGCAAGGTGTCCTGTGCTTAAAATCTTTATCTCGAAATCGTTTTACTACGTGCAAAGCCGAAGACTTATGACTGAGGAGCACAAGTTTGTAGCCCCTCAAATTAGCCTTGCTAGTCGGGGAGAAGTGCTAAAAAGTTCGGCTGGGATCTCCACAGGAGCGTTCTTCCCCTCGCTTTCCCCCCACTTTCTTCACTCCGACGAGGTCGTACACACCTTCCTGCTAAACCCCGCCTGCCTTAAAGCCAGAGCCCTCTCCTGCCAGGAAAGCCCGATTCTCTTCAGTGTGTCACCTCTGATTCAGGAAAGGCTGGGAGCGGTTACCTTCTCTCCTTCCGAAACAGACATGTTGGCTGCTACTCTGAAGGAAGTTCTCTCTGGTCTATTGCTCTGCCAGGAAGAGCTTCCCCTGGACGAAAGGGTAGCTGAATGCATTCGGTATGTTAACTCCTTAAAGGCTAAGCGGGTGTCGGCGGCAGAACTTGCAAAACGAGTAGATCTGTCTCTAAGTCGATTCCTTTATCTTTTCAAGAGAGAGATGAAGGTTACTCTCAGGGGTTATCTAATGTGGAGGCGCTGCGTGGAGGGTGGAGTTTTAGTGGCGAAGGGGGTTAGTATCACAGAAGCAGCCCACAATGCCGGATTTACGGATTCCGCTCACTTCTCTCGCGTATTCAAAAAGCTCTTCGGGATCACTCTCTCCTCTGCTCTTCAAGAGCGCATGCCGGTACTGGTGATCGGAGATGTTGATGAACAAATTCTTCTCTAGCAGGGCGACCCAGAACGCAGACTGACGCGATAGCTTAAGGTGACCGGGCGTTCGTCGCGACGCATATGAGCATCATCCATGGGACAGCGAGGCTTATCCATTGTCTTGAAGTAGAGCCTCGTTGAACTCGACTTGACCAAGGTCCAAGCTCACGCAGCATTTCCCTCTCAAACTCGGCGGAACTACCAACAATCTGCATCATCATCCGTCCCACCAGGCCCAGCGGCCACAACTACCCATTTCTTTACTCTAGCGTCTTATGCGCAATGTCAACCCCCTCGTTAGCTACCTGAAAGAGTAGGTCCCATTCGGGATTATGTGCTTACAGGCGAGAGGGGAAATCTGGGCGAGTTCAGCATCCGAGACATCTTCTCCGGAAGCCCGAATCCGGTCCACGATGTCGGCCAGATTTTTGGTGTTCCAGACAAGGACTGCATTGGACAACAGACTTGCAAGAGAGTGTCGAGCTTCACCCCGATTGAGCTGAAGCTGAATACGCTGCCGTAGCTCTGGTTCGTGAAGGTATCGGAGAATGTAGATCGTCTTCGTCAGTCGGCCGAACTCGCGGAAAGCCTTGGCCAGGCGATCGGAGGGTCTGCTGGCCACGAGACGTTGCACCACGACATTCGCCGGGGCCGTGCGGTTGCGCAAGGAGGCCACCACGCGAACCATCGGGTCTCACTGTCCCCCGATCGGTGTCGTTCTTGAGCAGCGCATCCAGAACATACAAAGCTTCCCGAGTGCCGCACGAGATGACTTGCGTTCCCAACACCGAGCACAGATCGGAGACGTGAGTCAGGACCGTGATCGCCCGGTCGTAGTAACCGAAATAACGAGGGTAGAACGAAGCCTGCATCGAGTTCCCCTGAATGCCAAAGCGCTGGCCGTCTGAGGAAGAGGTCCGACCCTGGCCCCAAACGCTGCTCGCTTCCATGCCGTGATGATAGTTTACCAGCACAGTTTGGGACGCTTTCAACGAGCCCGGGTGGAGATATCCGCGCGAGACGCCCGCCAGCATATCGGTTGTCACTCCCTCGGTGGAACTGCCCATGGCGGCGATCCCCAGGTTGGTTCCATGGGCGATCAGCGCGGCCAACAAGGTGGTCGACTGGTCTCCATTGCCTCCGGACCGCGACTGGTAACCGGGAAGAGGTCGAAGGGCTCGCGGTTTGTCTTACGCAGATTGAAGGGGTCTGGTCGGTGATAGGCCTGGAGGGTCGCCTGGTCGATCAAAATTGGCATCAGAATCTGCCCGTGCAAACGCTGGCCAGAACTCTGGACCTGGCAAGCGGCGTCGTCGCTGCGGAGTACCTCGGGGAACCGCTCGGATCGGTCCATAGCCCGATCTTGACCCGAGTGGTGACGGCGATCTCGGCGGTTCTGGATGGCGGTCGGGTTGTTTTCATCGCGGCGAAGCTCTTAAAGAAGGGTTGTTACCGGGAGAACGATGTCGATGCGCGGGATCGGTGCTTTCGACAGGGCGGGAGCCTGAGGTTCCCGTTGCTGGATTCGTCAAACGTTTACAGCACGGAAACCGCCCCCTAGAGCCCACGGCTTATAATCACGCCATGATCGAACGACTCCCTCGCTGGTCTCGCTCCACCCTGGAAAAGCTGGTGGACCGGGGCGATGTATCCACTGCCGAGCCGCATCCCATCGGGGGTGATGAGGCGGGTCAGCTGCGCACCATGGCCTGGATCGTCGACACTTATATCCGTTACGACGAAAACCCCGCCATTGATCACGCGATGAACGAGCCGGGCAGAGTTCTTCTTGAGAAATCGGAATTGCACTACGAGCAAGGAACCTACCACACGAACGCGGCGATGCTGGGCCAGGACAAACAGGGTCGACCGGTCGCTTTCGTGATGCACCGCGACGACGGAGAGCTCGAAGGTTACAGCGTTCAGAACCTGGGCGACGCGCTCTATGTCCAGGGAGGCCTGGTGACTCCGGGTGGTGACGGTTTCTATCGTTCCGGGGCCGTCGACGGGCCTTCCGAGCCGAGCATTTTCGGCCAGGCGGTCGGCACCGCCGGCAAGTCCACCACTATATCGGATTCAACAATGAGGAGTTCGCCTCCGCAAACGATGTCGTGAAGGCCGACATCACCCAGGAAGGCGACACCATGATTTTCCGCGACACCGACGGAAAGACAAACCTCGAAGTCAGCCTGGTGCGAGGTGCCGCCGGAAACATTCTTCAAGTTTCCAACCCCGAGCGGGAAAGTTCAGGCTAGCTACGACAACGTGGGCATTCCCCAAAGCCTGGAAGGTCGAATCTTGATTTCCCGAGATGTAAATGTTATCGGTAAATGGCACCTTTTCGCAGTTCTAAGTGGCACCTATTACCAGAGTGCTTCGGGCCGCTTCTACCACTTCGGCAGATATCGTGCTGAGTTCATTAATCCTCAAGATTCGCTCAATCTGGATGAGGAGCCGCTGGAGGAGGCGAAAATTTCCACCGGTGATACGGACGATAGCGGCGACCGCTTGGGCGTCAGTGAAGTCGGTATCGTCGATGCCGAACCCGAGCAGCGCCGTGTCAGTACGAATGTAAGCTCCTCATTTTGTAAAGGTCTGTATTGGTGAGCAAATCCTACACGGCTGTAAAGTTGAGGATATCTGGACATCTGGACATGCGCTTCTCAAAGCCCGGCATGCCGATAAGAATGAGACCGGTTTCTAGCCGGTCAAAGACATCTCGTAAGTACTCTAGTATCGCGGTTGACAGGCGTTCGGACTCATCAATAATAAGAAGCTGGAGATTGCGCTGACTCTCTCCGAGCGGCGGCCGATGCTTTACCGGCGGTGCTCTTTGGTGGCTATAAAAGAGCCTGCGCTGGAAAATTCCATAGGTTCAGTCCTCTTCTTCGTATACTCGGATCCCAGATTTTTTCCACGTCGACTTTTGGGCTATAGACTTCTGATTGAAACGCGAATTTCCGTCGTAACTCCAGCTTCAAGGCCGCAAGACGTCAAAAGGCCCGAAAAAATCGGGACCTCGCGATCCTCTGTCCAAAATAGGCCATGAAGCCTGAGTTACGCGAGCTAAAAACGCGCTTTTTTGAGGGTGGCAAAAAAATGCCGTCTTCAGGCCGTTTCAAGACCTCAAAAAAATCGTACCTTTGAAAAAGCCGAGGCTAAAGTGGCCTTCAAGCCTGCTTTTCGCTGTCCGCCTGCTCGATAAACTTGTCGAGCTTGCTTTTGGCGTCGCGGAGGATAACGTGCAACTCTCGAAGCCTTTTGTCTTCCTCGTCGGTGACAATGTCGTCAGCGTAGATCTCATTGATCCCGTCTAGGGCATCTATAAATCTTCTTGTCTCGATCTTAAGTTCGATCAATCTTTCCAGGCTCGATGTCAGCTTTTCCATTTTACTCATAGGACGGCCTTTCGGACCATGGTAAAGTTGTTTCCTCCTTGAACAATCGCTTCCATGGTGAATCGCTCTGTCCTAGACTTGTACGCGAAAACGGCATCTATCTGCAGCCTTGAGTCAGAGGAACCTTGCTTCGGGATAGGCTTCGGCAAGAAGCTTCTTCGCTTCGTCGACGGAGTGAGCAGCTCTGACACCCCGAACAAGCTCCGTCCGTGTTGGGGAAAAAAACCAACGATAGACCTTTTTTAAACTTTGGAATTCGGCATCGTCCAATTGTTTGGAGCTGGTTAAATCGGTCCTGTCGCTTGGCTCCAAATAAAGACAAACTGTTCTCTCCTCATGTACACTTGGATTAGTCTCCTGACAGGGTATTTCTGCCTTGCAATAGTGCTGAAAAAAACGAACATCAAAATCGGAAGTTTCGAATTGGCCGTAAGAAACTGCTTGTTGATAAGCGTCAGCCAAAGTTGATCCTTGGACCGGTCCTAGGTAAAGATTCCTTGGATCTTGGCTCTCTTGATGCCAGACGAAATCGCCGTTCTCTTCAAACAAGCTTAACTGGAACTCGGTAGGTGTGTCATTTAGGTTGATAGTGAGCTTACCGGTTGCAAGAGGAGGTTTCATTTTTAGGGTCCTTTCTTTTATGGGTCAGGGGCGCTATGACCTAGCTAATGCCCTTTCTCTTATCGTTCCTAAAGATGTCCACTTACTGCCCTCCCCACGCATTTGCCAAAAGGTCAGCAAGGACATTGATGGCTCTTTCAGCGGCGTGGCTTGTGATTTCAGGCTTGTCTTTCAAAAAAGCAGGCGCGATTAAATGAAGAAGTCCAACGCTACTTGAGTTCAAGGATTTCGATACGTAGTCCTACAATTCAACGAGGATCGCTTGAGCATTGAGGCAAATGGGTCAGCCATTCTTTATGAGGAATTCATTCATGACAAGAACTTTGCTCGCCATTTTTTTTCTTTTGGTATTACCAGGTGCAGCGCAAGAAATGATGGACGTTGTAATTGCAACATCCAATGCTGAGGTCCTCGCAACGGGCCATGGAAAGAAACTGGGAGTGCTGCCCAAAGGTTGGGCAGCAGAGTACGCTGGCGAGAAAGGACCTTACTATCAAGTTTTTCTGTTCAGCGGCGAGTATCGATACGTCCTTAAGTCAATGACACGAAGAGGGAAAATAAAACCCAAATTTCCATCAGAGACCTTAGCGAAAGCCATCTGTCAAAAAATGAACGATGCCGAGGACCGTGCTCAAGCTGAAGCGGACCGACAAATTCCAATAGATCAGAGCCTAGAACTAAACATACGTCTAGCACGAGAACTCGAGGACAATTACAAATTAAAACTCTTCATCGCTAAAGGGATATCACCAATGCACCAAGGGCGCATTGTTGTAGAAGCGATAAAGCGTGGATTGCTCTAGTGTGGTACGTACTAGGCTTTAGCTAAAGGGCGCGTTGGACTCGACCCCCTATTCGGCGCTTTCGTTGGGGTGAGCAGGTAACTACTCCTAACAAGCATGACGACGATTGTGAATATCCCGGCGCTCGCAACCAACAAAGATCGGGCGACGAGTCGAGGATTCATCACGCTCGGGAAAAAATCAAAGAGGCGCTCTCCAAGAAGCCGTCACTTCCCTTTGCTCAAGATTCTCCAAGCATTGCTATAATACGAAGCGCTGGGGATAGAAAACTGATAGGAGGTCGGTGCGTCATTCTCATTGATGCTGAAGAGTATCTTCCCGCCCTTCATCAAGGCTGAGTGCAGTTTAGGCGCGTCATCGTAAGTGATGATAAGACGATCGCTAAAGTTTGCGGCTCTGAGCGAATATACTTTCCCCTCCGCGTCCTTCACTCTTACGCTATAGGTATCCTTACCGTAGGCTTTTACGGGATTGTTCCCTCCGTACTCATACAACTGAATCGATGTGCGCGGGTAATGTTTGCCCTTGATGGAGTTGTCGCTACGAATTATTAAGTCGACAAGCAGCTCAGAATTTTCAGTGGCCGAGTTGCTGAAAGTGCCGATAAACGAGCTTGAATTCGTCATATACGCTTCATCGGTGTCTTCGCCGAACTCGTCAACAAAATGCCTGATTCTCCAAATCCCCGTATTTTGGGCCTCCTTCTCTTTCCGTGCTATTTCCTTGGCCTTTCTCTTTTCCTCGGCTTCAGCGGCCTTCTTTTTGGCTTCCTTCTCCTTCTGCTCAAGGTAGCTAGGCAGTGGGCTTAGGGCTACCGTAATCGAATCACTCTCCGGAATCTGAATAGGCAACGAAAATTCCTCAAACCCCTTAGCAGTCACAGATAGTTGATAATCACCCGGCGGTATTAGCTCAAAAGAAAAACTAGACTGCGAATTCTTTGCTTCGAGACTAAAAACATGTGGTTCTGGACCTTTTAATTCAACACGCACGGGAGTGGGGGGAGACTTTTGAAGCTTCACTTCAAAAGAATGAGTGGGAGTGGAAGTAGGTCGGTCAGAAAGTACGGAAAGGGGAGTGGGAGAGGTAGACAACTTTGTTTCGGGGGAATAAATGAGAGGAGACTTTTGAGAACAACCTGTTACCACTATAAGTGATACCAGCAAGACATACCGGATGGTCATTTTCAGGGAACCGGAATTAGCGCAAGTCAACATCTTTCACAATTTCCCCTTGATCTTCCGGACATTTTTCTTCACCCACCAAGAAACCTTCCTGTTAAGTTGCAGGGTCAAATCTCCAGAGAAGAACATGGATGCTCCAACAAACCTGAGAGCCTCAACGACAAGGTCAGAGCAACCGTAGCGTAGACCGGCCGGTCTACGCTACGGAGAGAAGTTACGTTTAGGCGGCTCCCGCTCGGCCATCCGGAGCTCGGCCAGGTCGGGGCTCTCGAAGAGACTCCAGCTCTGACGCCCGCTGACTTGTTAAGTCGCGGGGTCAACCCTCGGCCTTCGGCCGAGGTGCTTCGCACGCTCGGGCAGCGAACCCCGGAGCCTCGCTCAAAGGTTAGTGCGGACTTCCCGGTTTAAGTCGGCGCCCGTTCATCAGTCATCGTACCGGGCAAGGTAGTGCTGGGAGTCAAGGGTACCCTTACGGCCCTGGCGGGCCCTTGACTCCCAGCACTACCTTGCGGTTCATCTCTCAAAAAACGGCCGCCTCGCCGGTCCTTCGGACCGAGGGCTTCGCCCGCTGTAGGCGAGAGACCGGAGCCTCGAGGCCCCGGTCAGCACAAAAGAGAGACACCGGCCCCCGCTTCGCGCCCGCCTAGCCCCCAGGCTGTGGACGATCGGGTGAAAGCCGGCAGCTCTTGGAAGGTCATAGTTGGGTTGGAAGGCTCGCTCTCCTTAGAGACTTGTAGTTCAAAGCATCACGCGCGGCCCAAGAAAAAGATAGAAGAGAATACTTATGTCCAGCCTTCCGGCCGCTTCGCGGCCTCCAGTCTGGCATTCCCCCCACCCCGGGATCTATGATGGGGCCGCCTCCTCCCCGTCAAGGGTGAACCTGGGCTTCGCCCAGAACCACCCCGGCTACGCCGGGGCAAGCCCTTGACGGCTCGTCCTCAGCCCGGAAATTCTTTTTGGGGGGGCGGGGGGAATGGAATGAATGAGATTGTCTGTTGGTGCCCCGGTTGGTCTGTACAGGGGGTGTTTGCTCCCTTGCGGGCTGGCTGCTCTCGGGGGTCGGGGGCTTGGGCTCTCGTTCGGTACCTCGGCCTTGATTCGCGCAGGCGGGGTTTGGGTGCGCCAGCCGGCTTTGTTTCCCATGGTTGTCCGCCAGCAGCCTCGGTTCGGTAGTCAGGCTACGGAGCGGGGAGAAGACCCCGGGCTGCCGCCCGGGGAGAGGCCGCCTGGCGGCCTCTCTGGCTCGGTTTTTGAGGGGTGAAAAAGTTCGAAAAACGTTGATTTTATGGGGTTTCTTGCGAGGTCTGCATGGGGCCATGTCGAAGTCTTTTAGGTTGGTAGTTATTTGTCTAAAGAGCTGCCCGAAGACACTAGAAAGCGAGTAAAATCAATGGTCGAAGAACTACAGAAACAAAGACCTCAGTCCAACTGGGCCAAAATCCGAGAGGTTCACTATGGAGACCCTCTCTT
>MDTD01108133.1_pt1 | contig 22833 bp, 18 predicted proteins | sample 811221 | NCBI WGS metagenome assembly MDTD01 (sample SAMN05326646, study PRJNA326480) | marine metagenome | isolation source: seawater | place: Pacific Ocean: South West | collected 2011 | reverse complement strand
GCGAGAGATTCTCAAAGACGAAGTGCTACACACCCAAATGGGCACCGACTTGTTGACCCAAATGCGTGATGCCAGCGCTTCGTGGTGCGACTACCCAGGTGATGATTGGGTCCGGCAGTTTTTAGGTGAATACATCGAACACATGCTCAGCCGAAACATCGTGGACGCCGAAGAAGCGGCTTGTTTTGAGGATCCGGCGCAATCTGCACAATTGCTTGAACTGGGCATCCCGAACACGCTCGCCTTTAAAGAGCAATATTTGGTGTCCGTGGAAAACCTCAAATCAAAAACGGACCGATTTCTCAATTAGTCTTGAAAAGAAGCCTTTAAGAGCGCAAGGCCTTGGGCAGTGGACACTTTTGGGTCGTATCCCAAGTCATTCTTGGCGGCGTCGATGTTGTACCAATGGGCGGTGGCCAATTGTTCCGCTACAAATCGCGTCATGGGCGGCTCTTTTTGGATGCCAAAGGTTTTGAAGATCATTTCCAAAATGAAACCCACCATATAGGCGGCTTTGGGTGAAATGGACTTTTCCACTTTGGGCAGACCCGCGGCTTGGACAATGCCGTTGATGAGTTCTTTGGTGGCCACCGGTTCGCCTTGGGTGATGAAGTAGGCTTTGCCCGCGCAGGCTGCGTTTGGCTGTAATTTTTGTGATGCCAGCACATGTGCTTGGGCCGCATTGTCGATGAAGACCCCATCGATGAGGTTGTCACCGGGGCCCACGATGCGCAGGCGGCCGCGTCGGGCCCGGTCAACGATGCGCGGTACCAAATGGTTGTCTCCAGGTCCCCAAATGAGGTGGGGGCGCAAGGCCACGGTCGACAGCTTGTCGTCATTGGCGGCAAGAACCATTTTCTCCGCCTGCGCTTTGGTGGCGGGATAATGGGTGGAGAAATGGTCGGCATAGGGGACAGACTCATCCACGCCTTCGAGACTGGACCCACTGTGAACCACGCTGGGTGTGCTGGTGTAGATGAGTTTTTTGACGCCGTGTTTGCGGCAGGCCGCGAGGATGTTTTCGGTGCCTTGCACATTGGGACCATGAAAGCTGTCGTAGCTGCCCCAAACGCCGGCTTTGGCCGCCACATGAAAGACGAGGTCTGAGCCCGCCACCGCTTGGTCAACCAAGTTCGCATCGGTGAGGGGACCCAAATGCTGGGTGATGCCTTTTTGCGTGAGGTCAGGGTGGTCGCTGCGTTGAAGCGTGTGGCGTTCGGCTTGGGGGTACACCTGGGGCAGTTGCGCTAAAATGGCCCGTCCCAAAAAGCCGCCGCCACCGGTCACCAGGATTTTCATGACAGCCGTCCCTTGGCCCATTGGGCCAGTTGGGGACGCCCGATCTTGGCGTTGTGGCGAATGTCCACGGGGAACTGCGGGTGCAGCAAAAAGGTGTCAATACCGCGGGTGAGTTCATGGCCTCGGGCGATTTCTTCTAAGGCACCTTTGAGCGCAGCCCAGGACATGGACGCTCGTTTTTCCATCTCGATGCAAATCACGGGTTTTTGCGTTGGGCGAGCACCGATGCCCACCAATGCGCTTCGAAACACGTCAGGGTGGTTGTTGAACAAGGCTTCGACCTGGGTGGTGTACAGGGTGAGGTCTTCGCTGGGCTGGACCCGATGTGATTTTCGACCGCAGAACCACAAACGTCCCTGATCATCGAAATACCCCAAATCGCCCATGCGATGCCACACATGACCCTCCGCGTCTTTGATTTTTGCCAGTTGGGTGGCTTCGTCGCGTTTGAAATAGGAAGCTGTGACCATGGGGCCACTCACGGTGATTTCACCGATGGTGCCCACGGGGCAATCAGTGGTTTGGGAGAAGTCAGATAAGGCCCCGTCATCGGTGGGGATGATGCGGGTACGGATTTGAGGGACGGGGCGCCCCACACAGATGCCAGCCCCTTGTTCGGTGTTGGCCCAGGTGTCGTTGAGCACCTCGTTGGCCTCGAGATAAGCCACGGGCAGGGATTCGGTGGCCCCATAAGGCGGGAACAGTTGGCCATCGTCTGCCATCATGTTTTTGATGCGCTGAATGGTGGGCGCAGGCATGGGTGCGCCAGCGGAGAGGACCCGTTTGAGTGTGGGCAACTTGACTTGATTCGCTTCGGCATAACGCCCCAGGGTGTTGAGCAAAGCGGGAGAGCCGAACATGGTGGTGACTTTGAATCGTTCGATGGCACCGATGAGTTTGGTGGGGTCCGCTTGAGCGGGACGGGTGGGGTCCATGTCAGGAATAATGGTGGTCATGCCCAAAGCTGGATCGAAGAGCGCAAAAAGCGGAAAGGTGGGTAAATCCACGTCGCCAGGCTCGATCTTGAACATTTCTCTGATGGATTCCACTTGGGCCAAAAAGGTTTCGTGGGTGTAAACCACGCCTTTGGGAACACCCGTGCTGCCGCTGGTAAACAAGATGGCGGCCGTGGTGCCGGGGGCCTGTGCTTTGATCTCGAAAGTTGTTTTGTCGGCATGTTTTTGAATGAGCCCATTGAGGGTGGGCAATCCAAAGGACAGTTTGCCGCCCACCCACAGTTTGGTTTTGATGGTGGCCTTTCCCCAACCTAAAATGAGCCGGGCCACGTGTGCTGGGGGGATGCCGATAAACGCTTCGGGCTCTGCCTCGCCAATGCATTGTTTAAGGTATTTGAGGCCAATGCCTGGGTCCACCAAAACGGGCACCGCACCGGCCTTAAAAATAGCGAAGACCAAAGTGAACAAATCGATGCTGGGTTTGACCATGAGGACCACCCGACAGCCTTCAGAAATGCCCAGGTCGCAAAGGCCGTGGGCTGCTTGGTTGCTCCGCTGTTCGAGTTCTTGATAGGTGAGGCTGATGTACTGGGGCTCGCCACCCTTGGTGCCATTGGGGGCCACCAAGGCCGTCTCGTCGGGAATGCGTGCGGCCATTTTCGAGAGGGCACCCGCGATGTTGGTGTCGGCCGGTGCTAACAAGCGGCCTCCGCTGCAGGCGTTTGATCGAGAAAGCGATGGATAATAGGATTAATATCGCTGGCGGCGTCTTCAAGAATGTAATGCCCGTGTTCCGGGAAACGATGGACTTGGGCGTGGGGGTAGATTTCTTGCCACTTTTGCAGAAAAGGCCCGTCGAACACGAAGTCTTTTTCGCCCCAGCCGATCATGATGGGTTTGTCTTTAAGTAAGGGCAGCTTGGCTTCCACATCCACAATGAATTGGTAATCGGGTTCATGGGGTTGAAGTGGAATGTTTTGGACAAATTTCAGCGTGGCCAATCGGTTTTTCCAGTTGTTGTAGGGCGACACATACGCTTTGCGCACCTCGGCAGACATGGGGTTTTTGGTGACGCAGGTGTAGGTCGCACCGAGGGCAAAGGCGTTAAAACCTTGGACTAAAAAAGGCCCCAATGGTGTGTTGCGCACCAAGGCGATCTGCCAAGGCAGCTTCATTTGCTTGGGGTTTCGAAACGCCCCTGTGTTGAGCAGGACGATCTTATTGATTTTGTCGGGGATGCGGGTGGCGAGGGCCATGCCGATCATGCCGCCCCAATCGTGGAGCACCAACGTGATGGGTTTATCGAAGTTCATGTGATTCACGAAGGCTTCAAGGTCGGCCACCCGTTGGGCGAGGGTGAATGAGTATTCCTTGGCGTTGGGTTTGTCGGATAAGCCACAACCGAGATGATCCACGGCCACGGTTCGGTAGGTCCCTTTGAGTTGGTGGACCAAATGTCGATAGTAGTAAGACCACGAAGGGTTCCCATGGACCATCAGAACCGGGTCGCCTTCGCCTTCATCAATGTAGTGGTATTGGAAACCCGCAATTTCAAAGAAATGAGACTGAAATGGATAGTCCGGCAGTGACTTCGCCATCAAACGAATACCTCGATGCTTAGAACTGGATTTCGGCCATGGAGCAATTCAATCCGCTGCCAATCCCCATGAGGGCCACACAAGAACCGGGCTGAACACGGCCTTCTTCGATGGCTTTTGACAGGACGATTGGCACAGCGGCAGGGCCAATGTTGCCAAACTCGGGGTAGATGCGCAGAACCTTGTCCAGATCGAGATTGAGCAAAGCCGCCAGCTGTTCGGTGTGCACTTTGCTCACCTGGTGCAGCACCAAGACATCGAGCATTTTGGTCCCCCAATCGAGCACCTCTTTGGCTTGCGCAAATGTTTTGGCTGCTAATTCGAGGCCACGAATGAGTAACTCTTTGGTGTCTGTGATCATTTTATCGGGCTGACCCAAGCAAATGCGGTTGTATTCGGTGGCCGCACAGCTCACGCCACCTTTGTACTGGGGCAAGGTATCTCCCTCGGTTCTTCGACTGAGAACCATGGCCGCTGCGCCAGAGCCCAAGGTGAGGGTGGCGAATTGAGAACGGAAGTCCATCTCGGTGCATTCGTCGTCGGAAAGCCGTTCGATGGTTTGGGCGATGGGGTAGCGACTGCTTTCTCCATCCACAATGAGGGCATGATCGATGGCCCCATTCTCGATCATTTGGGCGGCAGCATCCATGCCGTTCATGAAACCCAAACAGGCATTGCCCAGATCGTAGTTGAGACAGGTATCAGAAAGTTTAAGGTTGCCGTGTACCAAACACGCCGTGGAGGGTTCGATGTAGTCGCGGCACACAGAGGTGTTGATCAGGGCGCCCACTTGGCTGGCTTGGATACCTGCTTTTTCCATGGCGAGTTGTGCGGCTTGGGTGGCCACTTCACTGGGCTGTGTGTCTCGCTCCCAAAACCGGCGGGATTTAATCCCAGAAAGAGACTGGAGTAAGCCTTTACGAATACCGAGTCGCTCCATGGTCGGCGTCAGTTTGTCTTCGATTTCTTCGGAGCTAATGGTCAAAGGCGCATCGATGTGTGCGACACTGGCCATGGAAACGTGTTTAAAGATTTGGGGCACGGCAGGAACCTTTCAAATGTTGAGCTTTTGGTATGACACGAGGCATGAATGGAGGTCAATTGCTCTGTTCGCTGAAATGGCGAGTGTAAGATACATCATTTAAAACAGGGGCTTACGTTTATGCTGGGCCTTGGGCCGACCGGGTGCACAACTCAACCAATGGGCGAAACAGGCGCCAAAGGCACATTCTAGAAAATACCGGGGATGAGGATTTTGCGGTCTGCAGGGTAGTCCGTGAATTTGGAGCGGTACCATTGGTGGTGCGCAATCGCACGTGGGACGAGGTTGGCTGCTGCAAACAAAGCAAAAGCTGTCCCCGCTGAGGACCATGTGAGCAAGGCCCATCCCATCCATTCAATTATCTCACCGAGGTAGTTGGGACATGACAAGCGGATAAATGGCCCCGCATACGGAATGCCGTAACCGCCCTTTTTACGTTTGCGCAAGGCAAACAGGATGTTGTCAGAACGGATGTTGAGGTAGAGCCCGGCGACGAACATTGAGAGTCCCAATAGAAAGTGTGGGCTTTCCAACCATCCTATGTCGTAGTCTCCAAAATGTGAAACCCATCGCGCGGTGACGTATGCGTTGAAGATGTTAAACAGAAACCCCAGGGCCACGATGAGAAGGGGCATTCTTTTATTTTTGTTTGAAATACGAAACGGGAAAATGAGCGAACGGTGCGTGTAATGGACGAGCCAAATGCCCAAAAAAGTGAGGGCGACAGTGTCCGCTGAGTTTTGTCCCATTGAATAAATTGTCAAAAAGGCCCAAATGGCGGGACTTTCCATGAGGAACCAGCCCCAACGGTTGGACATGGACGGTCCCCAGTTGCCTTTGTAGTGGCGGCCATACGGCGCAGGGAGATTGATCACCAAGGCAAAGGTCAGGGCCGCTGCGATATAAAAACCAATGATGCAATATTTGTAGAAAAGTTGTTCAGTCATTTGGGTAGGCATTGGGCAGTGCGCCTAACGCGCGAGGGAACCCTGGTTTTCCAGCCAATCATAAAGGTCGCGCAGGGTGTTTTCAAGGGGGCGAGGTTGGTAATCCAGCTCAGCAGTGGCTTTCTCATGGGAAACGTGTGGGTAGGGTGCCAAGGCATCCAATGCTTCTTGGGTGAATAGGGGTTCGCTTTGGGTGAGTGACCCCCAAAGTCGCGCAAAGGGCACGCCCACACGGGCCAGCCCGATTGGCGTTTCTAACTTTGGCGTTTTGACCCCCGTTGTTTTTTCGACCTCTATGGAAAGCTCCCGAATGGATTTAAAGCCGCCGCTCAAAATATAGTTTTCACCGGTCCGTCCTTGGCGCTCTGCACCCAAAAGGCCTTGTACAATGTCTCTGACATCCACCCAATCAAAGCCGCCAGCCACCACGGCGGGCATGCGTCGGTGGTAGAGGTCTAGGAAGACTTGGCCCATGCGAGAAGGATAGTAGTCGTGTGGTCCAATGACTCCCGTGGGATTGACAATCACCGCGTCCAAGCCCTTTGCGATCATTTCGCGTACCTGTAGCTCCCCTTGGTATTTCGAAGCGTCATAGGCATTGTTTTTGGGATGTTCTGACCGCGGGCTTTGCTCTGTGATGGGCTGAGGGGCGCGCATGAGATCAAAGGCATGAATGGATGAACAATGCACCATTTTACGAACGCCAGCCTTTAACGCCGCTTCCGCCACGTTCCGGGCGCCCGTGACATTGATGTCTTTTACTTTGCCGCCTTGACCGCCAGTGATGGAAATACAGGCAGCCAAATGAAACACAGTCTCAACCCCCGCCATGGCTTGGGTGAGCGATTCAGGAACGCGTACATCACCTTGTACCACTTCCACTTCCAGTCCTTCTAAGGACGGGCCGGTGGTTCGATGGGTGAGCACGCGAACGTCACGACCCTCTTCAAGGAGGTGACGGGTGAGATTGCTGCCCACGTGTCCGCTCGCACCGGTGATGAGTGTTTTCATTGGTTTCGCCCTCGGGAAAGCGCGACTATAGCCCAAAGCCATTGTTAAGGCGATTTAAAACGTCAAAAATAGACAGTAAAACAGGGGTCTAGCGGCCTTCTTTCATGTCTTTTTACATGGACCGAGGCGTGGGCATGGGGTAGAGTCAAAGCCGCTTTTTGGGTGGGAACCCGCTCAACGACCAATGGAGACACACAACATGCGCGACCCGAACGTTTTTGACACCCTAATCCTCATTGCTTTGCCCGCTTCTGGAAAATCTGAAGTCCGCAAATTCATGCGCCACGGAGACGAGGCCGCTTGTATCGAAAAATACCATTTGGGCAAAACCCTCCAGTTGGATGATTTCCCTTACGTGCATTTCATGCGTGAGGTGGACGATGCCCTCGAAGGCTTCGGCAGAACGCGCATTTTTTATCCAAACAATCAAAGTGGTTTCAACGAGCCGCGCGATTGGGGGGCTTTGTTGCGTTTGGTGAGCCAAGATTACGATTTGATGACCGACAGCACCGTCAACATGCCCGAGGTGACCCCTAAGTTTTTGTTTGAGCGCATGGACAAAGCACGGGCGGCAGTGGGTGCCCCCGAAGTATTTTCCCAAATGGATCCAGGTTTGGTGAACCAGTTGGACGACCGGTTGGCCGCAGAAGCCAAGCGTCTGGGCGACGAATTGTTGGCACGCCGGCCTGCTGACCTCAAAGGTCATACCGTTGTCATTGAGTTTGCTCGAGGGGGCCCTCAAGGTGCTTCCATGCCTCTGTCAGAGCCCCATGGGTACGGGTACGCGCTGCAGCACCTGTCTCCTGCCATTTTAAACAATGCCGCCATCTTGTATATTTGGGTGTCTCCCGAGGAAAGCCGTCGCAAAAACATCGCGCGGGCCGACCCCAATGATCCTGGCAGTATTTTGCATCACAGTTGCCCCGAAAGCGTGATGATCAACGATTATGGGACCTGCGATTTGGGGCATTTGTTAGAGTCCTCAAGTGTGCCCGGCACCGTAGAGATCGTGAGCGAAGGCCAAAAGTTCAATATCCCAGCGGCCCGGTTCGATAACCGAAACGATTTGACCACCTTCGTTCGTGATGACGAAAACTGGAAAGAAGAAGACATGCAAGCGCTCGAGAATGGCCTTGCCGGTTCACTCAAAGAATTATGGGCCAAATACTGCGAGGCCTAGCATCGGCTGCCACACGCTGATCGACCAAGAAGGTCTGGTTTTCATTGAATGGACCAGACCTATTTTTTTTATGCAGCATCCGTCATGGCAGCCTGGATTCGGTGACGCGACTTCGTGGCGGCTTTGATGGCGCGACGAAGACGGGCCGGCATGGAGTTAGATTCGGTTTTGTGCGGAAAAGCCATCTCCACCTTGAAGTCAGCGATGCGTAGGAAAAAATCCACCACATGGGCATCTTTGCCCATTTGGTCCGCAAGCAGCTGGATGGCCAGCGCTTCTTTTTTACGTCCCGTTTCGAAGGCTTCGCGCGCGGAGCACCCGATGGCCTCAAGGTCTGGCGACATCTCCTTCAGCATTTCCACTTGGGTCATGTACTGGCGGTACTGCCAAGCCACGAGTTCTGCCGCCTCTCTCGGAGACAGCTCTTTGATGAGTTCGGGGAGGTAGAGGACCCCCAACGCCACGTGACGGGCTTCGTCCTGTTCAATTTTAATGAGCAGATCTGAAAGGACTGGGTCAAGATTGGCTTTGCGAACGATGTGGAACAAGGTGAGGGCCAACGGTTCGATGATCAACTGCATGCCAAGCAACATCTTGACCGTGCTTTTGGTCTTTAAAACCCGTTGCACCACCAAGGCAGCATTGCGAGGTAAAGACTTTGGCACCGGGCCGATTTGCTCAAGGTAATCCCGCATGACGTAAAAGTGGCGGGCCTCATCGTGGGCCTGTGCGGTGGCCGCCATTTTGGCTTCCATGGGGATGAGGTCGTCAGCGAGCTTTGAGGATATTTTCCAGGCGGCCAGCTCTCCCCATAAAATCACGGCGAACAGCCTGCGAATGGCCTCACGCTGTTCTTGTGGGACTTGGACACCGTCGTGCTTGTCCAGCAGCTCAGCGAGATAGGTTTTCCCTTCCCACGCCTTTTTTTGTCCTTTGTGGTACAACCGTTCCAGTTTGCGTGCTGCTTTTGCCTGGTCCGTCGTGAGTTCTCGTTCGAACATGTCGAAAGGGAGAACGTGCTCGGTTTCAAGAAAACGCCCAATAATCGGAATCATGAGGGGACCTCCGTGGGTGAGGGTGGGGTGAGGATGACATCGGCAAAAAGTTTTCGAAAATCTTGGTAGGCGTCTTCGATGTGACTCAAATCTTCTGCGGTGTGAGCTTGTGCCAGTTCCACCAGGAGTCCCATGAAACAGGTGCGAATCAACTTGGTCAGACGTCGAGGTTGGACCGTCAGGCGATCCAGGTCTTCAGCGAAGGCTTGCCGAATGCTCTTTTCGAGAAGTTGCTCTGCTTCACTGTAAAAATTTTCGAGGTGTTCCCGAATTGGGTTTTGTTGGGTGGCCAGACTCATGGTTTCTACCATGAAGGGCGCCCAGGGTTTGAGATCCACCATGGCTTCCCACAATGCATCCAGGGCATCCAAAGCGGTGGACATGCCTTGATCACCGCGGCGAAAACGCTCATCAAAGCGATGATGGATCTGTTTAAAGATGGCCCGCTGGGTTTCAATGAGCAGGTGCTCCTTTGATCGAAAATGATAGTGCAACAAACCCTTGGAGACGCCAGCGGCCCTGGCCACTTCGAGCATGGACGCTTTTTCAAAGCCTTGATCCCCAAACATGGAGGCTGCCGCAGATAGGATGCGTTGGACCGAACGGGCCCTTCGGGAGGCGCCTTCGAACTGAATTTGGGGGATTCGGATAGAAACCAAACTAAATTTACCTCTTAAAATCAACAGGCTGGCCAAAAAACTGGCCGGCCAGTACAGTTATACCGATCGCGATAAGGATTTCGCAAATTTTACTGGCCATAAGGCCAGTTTTTATGGTTTTGGAGGATCTCATGGCGCAACGGGCGCTGGTCACGGGTGCAGGCGGATTTATCGGTTCTCATGTGGTGCGCCAGCTGGTGGCACAAAATTGGGCGGTTCGGGCCATGTTGGCGCCTGGTGAAGCGGCCACCAACTTAAACGGGCTCAACATAGAAACGGTGGAAGCAGATGTCACCGATGCCCAGCAAGTATTAGAAACCATGAAGGACTGCGATACCGTATTTCACCTGGCGGCGTTGTACGTCTTGTGGATGAAAGATCCGGGGCGGATGTACGCTGTGAATGTGGGGGGCACCCAAAACATCATGGAAGCCGCCAAACAACTTGGGGTTCAAAAAGTGGTGCATACCAGCTCCATCGCAGCCATTGGCGTCAAGGGCAACGGCCAAGTCGCGGACGAGGATACGCCATTTTCAGATTACGACGTGGAGGACCATTATGTTTTGAGCAAACATAGGTCTGAGCAGCTGGCCCTTCAGTATGCCAAAGAAGGTGTCCCTGTGGTGGTGGTGAACCCTGGCTTCCCATTTGGTCCTGGCGACCTGAAGCCAACACCCACCGGCCGGATGGTCTTGGACGTGGTTCGGCAGCGCTTGCCGGGATATGTGGCGGGGGGTTTAAACGCAGTTGATGTTGAAGACGTGGCACGAGGTCATTTGCTTGCCGCTGAAAAAGGCAGGGTCGGTGAACGATATTGCTTGGTGGGCACCAATATTACCTACGGTGATTTTTTAAGGAGAACGGCAGAGTTGGCACAGGTGCGCCTACTGGATTTTGAAGTGCCTTTCCCGCTCGCCAAAGTGTTGTCCCATGGGTTTGTATGGGGCAAAAAGATCTTTAATGTGGACCCCATCATGACGCCAGGATTGTTGCAGTATATTTCGAGAGAACTCTATTTCGATAACCGCAAGGCGCGAGAAGAATTAGGTCTTGAGTTCACACCGCTCGACGAGACCATTAAAAAATCCATCCATTATTTTCGGCATGAATGGGGTAAGGCGTAGTTTTCAGGGTTGTTTCGTTTTTAATGTTGTTTGGGTGGTGATGCCGCGTTTCAAAATCAAAGTGTAAGCATCTTTGTTTCGTTGAATGAGAATGACTTTGTCTTGAGATGCATGTTTTTGGAACAATGGGTACCATGGCTCTTCTTTTATCAGGGGGTTGGCCTCGATGAACTCCGGCACGTATAAGTCGATTTCAAGGTATTCCCCCTGCGTGGTTTTAAAAAGATGAGGTCCAAACGCCACCTCGTCCCAGCCTTCATCGGGGTGTGAGTCGTTATGAATCGCACCACCATAAACCAGGACCATTTCATCGGGAACAGTGTGGGTGGGGTTCAGCTTTTGCTTTGCTTGGTTTCGATAGTGAAAAGCTTCCACAGCCTTTTCTTTGAGCAGTCGGCCCACCAAAACCAGCATTTCGTAAAGGTCCATGGTGCCTGCATCGTTTTGAAAAAGTTGTTCGTAGTCATTGCAGGTAACTTTGAGAATATGCGGTTGCACGTCGAGCTTTTTTGATTTTTTGATGAGACGGACCACTTCGCTTTCTGTTTGTTTTGGGCGTTCGGTGACTTCTTTGACCTCGGCCACCACTCTCTCTTCCGTTTTGCCGCAGCCCAGCGGCTGCCAAGTTTCTACGATTAAATCACTGCTGTTTGGGGCAATCACTGGCAGTATTTCCTCAGAGAAACGAGCGATGGCCGAACGCGTCTCTGTGTCTTTTTTACTTTGGTGAAATTCGCCGAAGCCGACGATGCGTGGCTTGTTCGTATGGATGGCCGCTTGGACCGCGGCCGCGGCACTGGTGAATTGTTTGATGTGGAACTGAGGCTGTGCGTCCTTAGGTGTTGGTTCGTGAATGGGGTTACGGGTCTTCGCTGGGGGAGGGTTGGGATGTGGTTTTTCTGTGCAACCCGACAACATGAACGAGCAGGCGCAAATTGAGATGCAGATGAAACGTCGCACGGTGTACCCCAAAAGTGATGTTGTTCATGAAGGTACCAGAATTAGAAAACGCACACCCAACAAAAAGTCGACTGTGCGTTTATGGTTGCGGGGGCAGGACTTGAACCTACGACCTTCGGGTTATGAGCCCGACGAGCTACCAACTGCTCCACCCCGCGCTAACGAGATCGTGTTAATAACAAAGCTGCTTGGCCTGTCAATGCGTATTTTAGGAATATAAATAAGGGGTTATTCTACCGAGGAGAGGGCGTTTTCCAGGCTTTTGACGGTTTCTGAAGGTGTGTCAGAAGGCAGTTTAATGATGAGCAGGCGCTCATTTTCTGGGTTTTCGGCGAATTGCAGCCACAGGCTGGATGCTGGGAACAGGCCCGGGCATCGGTCGGCCCATTCAACGCAAGCGATGGCCGTGCCATCTGTCAGCGCTTCGTGAAGTCCCATGGCGAAGGCCTCATCTTCACCCCCGAGTCGGTAAAAATCCATGTGGTGCAAAACGGGTTCAGTGGGGTAAGGGGCCCAAAGTGCATAGGTGGGACTTTTGACGCGAAAGGATTGTGTGGTTTTGAGCGCTGTAACGGCACCTTGAACAAAGGTTGTCTTGCCGGCGCCCAAGGGACCCACCAGCGCAAGCACAGCCCCTGCGCCCATTTGCCCAACGAGTGTCGCAGCAATCTTGTGCATGTGATCGGGGCCATGGGTGGCGATCGTGATGGTGGGATGGGTCATGCGTTTCGACCCTGTGAGGCTGAAAACAAAACTTGTTGGGCTTCATCGGCGATTTCTCGCGCCAAAAAGCCAGTGGAGAGTCCTTGATTGCTGAGTCTTTCACCCGCCTCTTGATGGGCGTAAACGGCAGCAACGGTGGCCAAAAAGGGGTCAGGAACACGCTCGAGTAAAGTGGCAATGATGCCGGCGAGAACGTCGCCACTGCCACCCACAGCGAGCGGGCTGTGGCCGCCCAAAATAATGCCCGGGGCGGAGGCCATTTCGCCCACCATCGGACACGCGCCCTTCAGCACCCAAATGGTGGGGCACTTCTCATTGATGGGGAGTGCACAAAGTGCATCCAGTGCCGCCAGGCGGTTGCCTTGAATTTGTTCTGTGGTTTGTTCCAAAAGTTGCGCTGCTTCCTTGGGATGGGGGGTGCAAATCAGCAGTCCTTTGGCAGAAGGCGCCCGCAGTTCAGCGGCCAGAGGGGCCAAGGCTTGAAGTCCCCCTGCGTCCACCACCGTGGGTCTGTCTGCTGCAATGGCAATTTTGAGCATTTCTTTCACCGCTTGTTGACTCTGAGGTGTTTCGGGAAAACCCGGTCCCATGACCAATGCGGAGAAACCTTTAAACAGAGTGGATACCTCTTGGGGGTTTTGTGGCAGAGGCGCTTTGAGCGTTTCTGGCATATCGGTGTTCATGGTTTGGAGCTGATGCTGTCCGCCCACCAATGACACTTTACCGCTTGAGGCGCGGTGGGCCGCATAGGCGGCCAGACGTGCGGCACCCTGCATTTCGGGGGCACCCACCAAAACGCCAACATGCCCAAATCGACCTTTATGCACCGTGGGGGTGGGCGGGGGCAGCAAATGCTGCAGCAGGTTGGGTTGGGGCTTGAGCATGTAGGCGCGGGCACTGGCCAATCGGGTGGGCGCAGCGAGTAATCCAATGTTCACATCACTGACTGTTCCGCATTCAAAGCAAGTGGGAGACAAAGCGTGACAAAGTTTCTTGCCCCCAAAAGTGATGGTGACGTCTGCTTTAAGGTAGGGGCCATCGGGCGCACGACCGTCTGCAAACAACCCCGTGGGAATGTCAATTGCCAGGACCTTGGGTTTATGGGCCAAACCACGGAACCCATGTTGAATGGCTTCGATGAGAGAGGCTAACGGGCCTTCAATGCGACGTGATAAACCTGTGCCTAAAAGGGCATCGACCACCACACGAGGCTGGTGGGTTTGCAGGGTGCGAGCGGTCTCTTTTGCGTCTTTGAGTTGCAGCCAAGGGGATGCCAGCCCAGAAATGGTCCAGCCCATATGTTGGGTTGCCTTCAAGTAGTTTTGAGCGGCGACTGCAGCATCGCCTTTCAAATCGGACGGACTGATGGTGGAGACCACCAGGGCAGCGTGCCCCATGGACCACAGATGACGGGCAGCCACCCAACCATCACCCCCGTTATTGCCCGGGCCAGCGAAAATCAGCACGGGGCACTCAGGCGTGGTTTTGTTGAGGTGGAAACAGGCCTCTGCGGCTGCTTTACCTGCATGTTCCATCAAAACGTACCCATCGATGCCCACCTGTTGGATGGTGCCCTGATCGAGTTCACGGGCTTGCTGCGCCGTCCAAAGGGGGGCAAAAAAGCGAGGATCTCGGGGTCTTTGGGCCATGACAAAACCTTTATTTCAACGTATGAAGACCTGGAACACATTTCATTTACAGGTGTCAGCCATGAGCTCCAAGGAAAATCAGATTGCCGCTGCAGGTCAAAGAAGAGAAAACCTCCTGAAAGCACTTCAAAATCACGCAATTAATATCAATTCGGGTGGCAACCCCATGGCGGTGATTTACACCGCGCCGTCTTACATCCGAAACAATGACGTGGAGCACGAATACCGGCCCGGTTCCGACATGATGTACCTGACAGCATTCCCCGAACCCTCCAGTATTTTGGTTTTACGCCCCAGTGCTTCGGATGGAGAAAAAGCCATTTTGTTTGTGCGCCCCAAAGACCCCGAGAGAGAATTATGGGATGGCTTTCGACACGGTCCGCAAGGCGCCACCGAAACTTTCAATATCGATGCGGCCTTCGATATCGCGGAGTTTCCCAAAAAATTGGGAGAGCTGATGAAGGGGCACACCTCTTTGTGGGCAAAATGGGGCGAGTTTCCAAATCAAGACGCCCAATTGTTGGCTTGTTACCATCAAACCAGACTGCGGACACGCAAATCGGGCATTTACCCTTCGGTCCTGGGCGAACTCTCAGAGGTGCTTCACGAACAACGCCAAATCAAAGATGAAGTGGAAGTCGCGGCCATGCGGCAAGCGGGTTTGATTTCAGGTAACGCCTTCGCCAATGTGATGGCAGCGACGAAACCCGGTCTGAACGAGGCAGATATTGCGGCTCACATGGAATACCAGTTCAAACGGGGCGGGGCGCAACGGTCTGGATACGGCGCCATTGTGGCGGGCGGCAGCAACGCGTGCGTGCTGCATTACGTTTCCAACAACCAACCTTTGAAAGACGGTGATTTGTTGCTGGTGGATGCGGGTGGCGAAGTGGATATGTACACCGCTGACATCACTCGCACTTGGCCCGTGAATGGTAAATTTTCACCGGCACAGAAAGATTTGTATGAGATTGTGTTGGCGGCGCAAGAAGCATCCATCGCTGCAACGGTGCCCGGAAAAAGCATTAAGGTGGTGCATGAAGCCTCCCGTTCAGTATTGGCACAGGGGTTGATCGACCTGGGCGTCCTGAAGTGTTCATTGGCCGAAGCGTTGGGTGAAGAAGGCGACGAACCTGCCAAAATTCCATTGCACAAGTATTTCATGCACGGCACCAGTCACTGGATTGGCTCTGATGTCCACGATGTGGGTAGGTATTTCGACGGCTCAGTTCCGAGGCTGTTTAAACCAGGCATGGCCATCACGGTTGAACCGGGGCTGTACATCCCAACCAATGATGAATCGGTCAGCGCGGATTTACGAGGCATCGGTATCCGCATTGAAGACGATATCTTGGTGACGGCATCCGGCAATGAGGTGCTCACGAAAACGGCGCCCAAAACGGTGGCTGAAGTGGAAGCGGCGGTTGGGAGCAATCCCTTAGATGCCTAATCTTTATCTTCTTCGAGTAGCGCGGAGTCGCCGAGAGACCCATGCCAAAGGGCCTCGAACATTTTACGGGCCTGTTCATTCTTAGGGTCCTCGGTGAGCGCTTCTCTGAGATGCATCAAAGCGGCTTTTCGATCGCCAGTTTTGAGGCAGAGGTCCGCCATCGCGGTATGCGCGCCTGTATTGTCGTGGTCTAAAGCCAGGGCCCTCGCCAAAACATTATTCGCCTCTTCGAATAAGGACATTTGAACCAGGGTGCGTCCCAAATTGGTCAAAATATCTGCGTCATCGGGCGTCACATTGGCGGCATGTCGAAAGACTTCCAACGCTTTTGGGGTGTCCCCGGTTTTTTCCAAAGCCAAACCGTAGGTGTTGGCCACCTCGGCTCTTTGGGGGTAAGCACCATGTGCCAGCTGAAGATAATCCACCGCTTCCGCATGCCGAAGGTGTCGAGATAAAATACGGCCTAGCGCAAAATTGAAATCGCCATTTTTACGATCCAGTGAAACGGCTTTTTGAAAGGCCAAAATGGCATCATCTTGCTGACCAATCATTTCCTTGGCCACGCCCATGAAGAAGTCGGATCGTCCCGGAAGCATAGCGAGGTCTTTGTTGGTGGCTTTGTCTAACAGGAAGAAAAAGGACTGTGAAATGAGCACCAAGTCGGCTTGGCCGAGACATTGTTTGTCCAGCTTGAACATTTTGCGCATGACCAGCGGGTCGGCGCCGTAGCCTGTGAGTTCTTTCGATAAGGTTTGTGCTTGATTGAGAATGACCTCTCGCCGTGAGGCAGGGTAGTCCGTGGAGCAAACCACCATCACGTCTTCGCTGAGCACCTCGACGGAGACAATTTCGGGGTAAGGCCCAAACCCTTCCAACAAGCCGCTGATGAGCCGGGGGTCCAGGGTTGCGGTGGCGATATGATCACCCACAAAGGCCAATCCATAACCTTGAGTTTCTTCTTCATCCAAAAAGGCGTGTGCTTTAAAATGGTGAAATCCCAGTTGGCGCATGGCCTCATCGAAGTAATGTTCAAACCGGTTGGGCGCATCTTCTCCAGTTCCCAGCACCGGGCGCAATCGCCCACCTTCTTCATACATGGCTACCAGGGCGTGGTTCTCGCGGGCCGAATGCAAAGCTTCGGGCCAAGCGGATAAGTACTCCAAAGAGCGCACGAGGACCGTGGGCTGTTGGTCCAAATGAATGAGGTCTTGCCAGTGAATGCGTTGGAGCCAGTGTTCCTGGCCACAGTTGCTTTTTTTGATGGCGGCCATGATGTGCCGATAATCCAGCCAGAAAACGCCTTGGGTGGTTTCCATGGATATGGCATCGGGACCCACCTCAAAATTGAGGAAGGGAAACCGTCGCCGCAAACCAAAGAGCAAGCTCTTGAAGGAACGCAATTCGGCGGGAAGCTGATTGGCGCGTGATTTGGCCACGGATAAGAGGCCTCGGCCGGTCCAAAGGGCCTCGACAAGCAATGCATTGATGTTCACTTCAGCCACGTATTGGCCATCGGAGACACGCAAGGTCAGATCTTCGGGATCGCGTTTGGTATTTAAGCCCGTTTGGTGCGCCAGGTTGGACACCGAAAGCGCCAGAGCTTCGAGATCAACAAAAAAGACCAATCCCAGTTCGCCTTCGAAGGCTTGGGGGTCTTCGGCCCATGCCTCATAGCTTTCATCGAACGGCGGTCGAGATTGACGAATGGCGGTCCAGGTGAGCGAGAAAAGTTGATCTTGATTATGGCGCAACGGGCTGAGAGCGGCGTCGATTTGACTGGAGAGGAGCTGCTCGTCTTGGGCCTCATCATTTGGATTGGAGACGGCCAACAAGAAAAGGCAGTTGTCCAGTTGCCACAATTTGGCCGGCTCACCGGCGCGTGCTTCGCGTACCGCCTGGTTGATCAGGTCCACATGGGCTTTAGCAGAGGCGTTTGGCAAGCGTTCTTGAACTATATTCCCCAAAGCAAAGGCTTCGGAAAACAGTTCCCGTTGCTGAAACGTCTCGGATTCCGATTGCTTTTGGCTCTTAAACCAGTGTTCGAGTTTGGAGAAAAATCGCATAGAATAAGTATAGCAAAGAATCTTCACAGGCCCAATGATTCGATATTTTTCATCAATTTCCAGGTTTATAAAAAGAAGGCTTTCTCCGAAGGGCCAAGTGCTTTAATAAGTACACTCCGTTTATGGGCTATGATTTTGAAGATGGAAATCGCATGACCTCTGATCCTCGCAACCGTGACTGTACCGTTTGTGGCACCGCCTTTCGTCCCCGACTGTCTTTTCAAAAAGAGAAAGATGTTGAGGGGGCCAAAAAATATTACTGCTCTTTGTCCTGCAAGGCGCAAGCAACCTTTGGGCATCAGCATGACCCGGCCTGCGATGTGTGTGGAGAGGCGTTTAAACTTCAATTTGCATACCAGGCCAAAAAAGGCCCCGAGGGGAGCGTCATGTACATTTGCTCCTCGGATTGTTTGGGAATGGTGGCCAAACGCAGTGTCGCGGCGCAAGAGTCGAAGAATACCGTTAGAGATCCTTTTCGCATTGCAGTATTGAATCAAAAAGGTGGGACGGGCAAAACCACCACGTCCATCTCTTTGGCCGCAGGTTTGGCCATGAAAGGGTACGAAGTCCTGTTGGTCGATGCAGACCCGCAAGGCAACGTGGGTGCATCCTTAGGTATCGCTGGAAGGACCAGTTTGTACCATGTACTCATTGAGAATGCGCCGGTAGAGAACGCCTTTGTTCCCATTCGAGACAACCTGCACGTCTTGCCAGCCGATGATTCTTTGGCTGCTGCAGAAATTAAACTGGCGAAACATCCATCCAGGGCGAACGTGCTGAAAGGCAAATTAGATAAATTTACCAATTATGATTTCGTCATCGTCGACTGCGGCCCATCCCTGTCATTGATCAATCAAAATGTATTATGTTTTGCCGATGAAGTGTTGGTTCCCGTTTCCTGTGATTATTTGGCTTTGATCGGCGTGAAACAAGTTCTGAAAACCATCAAAAATGTAAACCGATATTTGCAGCATCCATTGACGCTGTCTGGTGTGCTCCCCACGCAATACGATCAACGGGCGCGTATTTGTAAAGACGCACTCAAGGCCTTACAAGACCACTTTAAAGAGAAGTGTCTGCCACCGATTCGCAGTAACACCCGTCTCAAAGAGGCGCCCAGCCATAAAAAAACCATTTTTGAACACGACGCCCGGAGTTATGGGGCCGCCGATTACATGCAGGTTGTGGCTTGGGCCATTGAAAAACACATGATGCGCCACGGGCTGAGACCACCCGAACAACCGGAAGTGGCGCCTGCTGAAGAAGTGGTCACCACCGTGACGCAAGGGGTGAGGGCATGAACGACGGCAAAACAAACAAGAACAATGATGGACTCGGTTCCAATCCCCTAAACGAATCAGACCCGGTAGCCCAAACCCTTTACCGCGGGGCAAATGCCAAACCGAAGGGTCGTAAGCCCGTCAAAGAGGGACAATCCTGGCGATTGGTCACTTTTTCATTTTACGAAGAAGACGTGGAGCGACTCGATGAGTTGTTGGCTGAAGCCAAGCGCCGCGGCTTTCGTAAGGTCAACCGATCGCAACTGATGCGTTTTGCTTTAAGTCAGGTCAGTCTCGACGACTTCCCCCGTTCCATTTAGTTAGTAGCCACCCTTGGCGTTCAGCCCCAGGAGCGCTTGGTCTGCAGGGTTGGCCAAGGCCCGTTTGCCTCTTTGTATGCGGTCACGATAGGCGATCCGGGCCAGGGCTTCAGGCTCGTCCTCTAAAAGAATTTCATAGCCCGCCACGCCCAATGCGTAATCCCCTCGACGCAGGTGGGCTTCTGCCAGACCTTTGAGCACCTCTTGATAAAATTCGCGTGGTAAGTCTTGTTGATGGTTTTCGGCCAAAAAGAGCATTTGCATGACCCCCTCATCTGCAGCACCCCTTTGGACAAATTGCCGGGCCACCAGATATCGCACCAAAGCGCGGACGGTGCGCGGCGCCTGCGCAGCGGTGGGTTCGTGTAAGGCACGCTCTAGCAAGGCAAGGCTTAAGCCAGGGTCGGGTTTGCCATTTTTCGGCGTTAACAGGTAATCCAACGCATGGTGTGCCAGTGATGCGATGCCCGCGTTGGCCTGGATGGACTGAATCAGTTGATTTTTGGCCTTGGCAAGCCGAGCCCAGGAAGGGGGGAGGTTGGCTTTGAGGGCGCGCCCCCACAGAATGCCAGCTTGCTCAGTATCTCGGGCCAGCCAAGCGAGATCTCCAGCATAAATCCACCTTCGTCCCTTTTCAAAAGCCGCCTCATCGGGGAGCGCATTGGCACTGGCGACGGCTTCCGCTGTGGCTGCTGACCATTTCTTCTGTCGGCTCAGGGTCCGGGCGAACAACAAGAGGGTTTCTTGAGATAAGGTGGGTTCGTACTCCCGGGCCAAGGATTTTGCATCTGCCAACGAACCGGAGCTCAGCGTCTTTCGAATGTCTTTGGCCCGAGCCATTTGGTCAGGGTCACAAGTTTCTTTCAAAATCGATTCTCGAGAAAAGCGTTGATAGGCAACGCCCAAAGCATAGTTGGGCAACTTTTGTCGCCGAAGTGCTTTTTCAAAAGACTGAAGATGTTCTTTCAGTTGCGATTTACCACCCATGGCGGTTGCAGCGTCCCCGGAACGGTACATTTCTTTCACCCGTTCAAGGCCATCGTCTGCCCGGAGAAGTTCATGGATAAGGGCGCCGGCGAGGGTGTAGGCCCGCGCGGGGGCTTGCTGCCAAAAACCACTGAAGGACAAAAGGTCTTTGGATTTAATGGCGGTCCCCGTTTGCATCATGGCCGCTGCTTGTTCCTCGAGAAGCAAACCGTTTCTTGAGGTGAGTTCTGGTGTAATCGCCATGGCCAAACCTTCGGTAAGACCCGGATTCACCCAAATGCCCATCTGGCTGGGGACGGCAAAAAGGCTGTCATTGAGTTCTGCGGCCATCACATGCACCAGTTCATGCCCCAGTGAATTGTGGGGGATTAATGCTTCTGCAATGTGCAACTCTCCCCGCCAAGGCAGCGCAAAATCCACGTGGTGTGCACCGGTCCACCGGCCGCGTTCTTTGTCATTGGCATGCAGCCACACATGAATGGGCGTGGTGGCTTCGAGCTGCAAACGGGCCTTGATGCGTTCGTGCCACAGGGTGGCTTCGGCCAAGATAGCCGCCACTTTATCAGCGTTCAGGTGATTTGGGTTGGCGTGTACCGTGATTGCACCTTTGGTCATGGTGAAATGGTAGGCTTCTGTCAATTGCTGATGAGAGGGAACAAGCTTTTGCTGGTTGGAGAAATCAAGCCAGCCGGAGACGAGGAGCACGGGGATGAGCCACAGGGGATACCGTCGTTGTCGCTGTGAAATGGCTGAAAGTGAGGCACGGCTCACTCGGGGGTAAAGCCCGGTGCCGAGGGCCACCAAGGCCGCCACATAGCCCATGGTCGCCAGTCGGTAGGGGTAGGCAGCCATCGGCGTTTGGAGCCCTTGGAATAAATCGCCGGACAAAATGCCGAGAAGTTGGGACGCAAACCGAAATGAGGGCTCGCTGTGCCATTGTAAGAACCAGAAACCGGTCATGCCAACCCAAGCCGCCCCTGCGAGCGCCAGCGCCAACCATTTGTGGCGGAACAGCCGGCCAAAATGGAGGCCCAACACCGTGTTCAACAAAAATACGGGAATGGTACCCAGTAAGAGCGGGACGAAAGTTTGCTCACCCACACAGGCATGCAAAGAGAAACTTTGGATCCACAAAATGAGCGCAAATAAGGAGAGGCCGACGACCAAAACCATCAGCTGCATGATGACATCGTTGACAAAACCCTTTTCCGATTGGCTAACGCCGCGCCTCACAGCGCCAAAAAAGACAAAGGGAGCTCCAACCGCGCCGAGAATGAATGCAGACTCGGCGCCCGGCGTTCCCAGCAAAGGCGAAAACCCTAAGCCCAAAGCCAATCCCACCATGACGAGCAGGGTCAAGGGATTGAGCAGGTCCAGCTCATTCTGTCGTTGAGAACGCATGAATCCCTATTTCTTTTTTCGTTTTTTTCGGTTGGCTTTACGCGCTTTGGCTGCCTGCTTGCGTTTGTCTTTTTTGTTTTTAGTGCTCTTAGCGGTTTTTCCCGCACCAGGGGCACCCATATTGTAGTAGCCTGGAGGGGGTGCCATCGGCCGGCCCATGCCACCTCCGAAGGGGTTCATACCACCCATAGCTGCTTGCAGTTCCGCACCCATACCACCGCCAACGCCCGCTTGTCCCATTTTGGCCATTTGAGCCATTTGGCTAAAGCCTGGCATCTTGCCGAGCAGGCCTGGACTTTGTCCCACCGCGCCCATGAGTTGACGCATCATTTTGAAACGCTTCAGCAAATCAGTGAGCTCTTGCTCGCTGCGGCCAGAACCCTTGGCCACCCGAACCCGTCGACTTTTTTCTTTATCAAAAAGATCGGGCCGCTTGCGTTCATGCGGGGTCATGGACAGCACCATGGCTTCGATTTTTACCAGTTCTTTGTCATCGACGGTTTGGCCGCCCATCATGTCGCCCATGCCAGGGATTTTATCGAGCAGTCCCTGCAGTGACCCCATCTTTTTGATCATCCGAAGTTGTTTGAGGAAATCGTCAAGGCTGAACTTGCCCTGCAACATTCGCATGGCGTCCTCTTCAGCTTCTTTTTCATCCACCTGGCCTTCAAAGTCTTTGACCAAACCCACCACATCGCCCATGCCCAAGATGCGGCTGGCCAGACCCTGGGGGCGGAAGGGTTCAATGTTGTCGAGGTGTTCACCCATACCCAAGAATTTAATGGGCTGTCCCGTGATTTCCTTAATGGAGAGAGCAGCGCCACCACGTGCGTCGCCATCGAGTTTGGTCATGATGAAACCATCAATGGCCAATCTTCGATGGAATTCATTGGCGGTTCGCACCGCGTCCTGACCGATCATGGCATCCACCACCAAGAAAATGCTGTCAGGATTCACGTTGTTTTTAATGGCTTCGAGCTCGCCCATGAGGGTGTCGTCGATGGCCAAGCGGCCCGCGGTATCAAAAAGGATGACGTCACATTGCCATTCCTTGGCTTTTTGGATGGCATTTTTACACAAATCGGGTGGGGTCAACGCTGGGTCTGCGTACACTGGAACATCCAGTTGG
>MDTD01172187.1_pt1 | contig 22835 bp, 19 predicted proteins | sample 811221 | NCBI WGS metagenome assembly MDTD01 (sample SAMN05326646, study PRJNA326480) | marine metagenome | isolation source: seawater | place: Pacific Ocean: South West | collected 2011 | reverse complement strand
AGAGATTTATTAGAATTGCCAAATCAAATTCATAGAAATTAAAATTGATGAGAAGGTATTTTAGTTATCTGAGAAACTTTACCTATATTGAGTCTATCAATTATTTTAGAAATTATTTATTAAGTAAACCTTATGATAAATAATTTTATTAGTGAAAAAATTTTTGGTAAACAATTTTTTTCAAAATATTATTTGGTGGTGCTTGGAGTAATTTTACTAACTATTTCTTCAAAAATATCTTTACCTTTTTTTCATATATCTATTACCTTACAAACACTTGTTGTTTATTTTATTTCATCCTTTATGGGAATATTAGGATTTTATGCAGTGTTAATCTATCTTCTTCTTGGAACTTTAGGCCTACCAATATTCTCTGATGGCGGTGGTTTTGAATATATATTTTCCCCAATTTATGGTTTTTTATATGGGATGTTATTTGCTTCATTATCAATAAATTATATCTTAAAAACAGGCTATAAAAATTTTAATAAAATTCTTCTCTCAATATTTACAGGATTTTGTATAATGTATTTTACAGGTATTTGTCATCAATCTTATTTTATCGGGTTGCAAAAAGTATTTACCGAAAGTTTTTTATTTTTAATTTATAGTGAATTATTTAAGGTGATATTGGCTACAGTAATGATTTATATTTTACTGATGAAATTTAATAAAAATTAGCAATAAAGCATTTATATTAATTTTTTTTTCTTCAATTATATTGATAATGAAAAAACATGGGTGAATACAGATATTTGATTTTTGGTATAGCAATTATTTGTCTAACTTATTTATTATATCTAGGACTAGTTACATGAAATTTTTTTTTAATATAAAAGTCTATTATGAGGACACTGACTCAGGTGGCGTTGTATATTATGCAAATTATTTAAAATTTATTGAGAGAGCTAGAACTAATTTAATTCACGAACTTGGTTTTAAACTTAAAGAACTACAATATGACTATGACTCACTGTTCATTGTTAAAAAAATTAATTGTGATTATCTTAGATCAGCAAGGCTGGAGGATTGTCTTACTGTTCGATCAAGCTTTATAAATATAAAAAATGCTTCATTTGAATTAGAACAAAATATAACAAGAGAAAGTGAAGAAATATTTAATTCTAAAGTATTAATGGTATGTGTAAATAAAGAGGGTAAACCTAAAAAGATACCTTATCAATTAACTTCTAAAATATATTAAATTATGAAAAAACTTTTTCAGCCTTCAAAAAAACAAATAGAATCATCAAACTTGTATCAATTTCAAAAGAAGGTAAAAAAACAATTCAATAATAAAATCTCTAATTATAAAAAGCTCTGGTTATGGTCAACTAAAAATCCAGAGTTATTTTGGAATTTTTTAATTGAGAACTTCAATATTCCAATTACAAGAAAAAAATCTTCTAAAATAATAAATAAAAAATCAAATTTCTGGAAAACTACTTTTTTTGAAGAATCACATACAAATTATTATCAACTAATTTTTAATAATAATTCCAAAAATATAGCTATCAGTTTTATTGGCGAGAATGGTTTTGAAGAAAAATTATCATATGAAACTTTAAATCAAAGAGTTAATGCATTAAGCAATCATTTTAAATCATTAAAAATTAATAAAGGTGATGTCGTAACCGGATATTTACCTAATATTCCTGATACCATTATTTCTTTTTTAGCTGCAGCGAAGATAGGCGCAGTCTGGTCCTCTTGTTCATCAGATTTTGGTGTGCAAGCTGTAGTTGACAGATTTTCTCAATTGAAACCAAAAATTCTCATAATTGCTAATTATTATTATTATAATGGACAAAAATTTAATTATTCAAAACAACTTCCCCAATTGAAAAAAAAACTAAAGAATATTCAAGTCATAAAAACCTCCTATCCATCAAAAGGTAATAAGTCACAATTAAATCAAATATATTTCAATAAAAAAAATCATGCCCAAGCTATTCCACAACAAGTAAAATTTAATCATCCTTTGTATGTCCTTTATTCAAGCGGTACCACTGGTATGCCTAAATGTATTACTCATGGCCATGGAGGATCCCTTCTTCAACATTATAAAGAGTTATCATTGCATACTAATGTTCAATCAAGAGATAAAATGTTCTTTTTAACTACATGTGGTTGGATGATGTGGAATTGGACTGTTTCAAACTTATTGATAGGATCTTCAATTGTTCTTTATGATGGTTCACCATTTTATCCAAACGTAAATAGAGTAATCAAAATTTGTAAAAAAACAAAAACGACAATGTTAGGTGCAGGTGCAAAAATATATGAAAACATTCAAAATAATTACAAATATAATTATCATGATGCTTTAAAAAATATCTCATGTTTTATTTCTACGGGCTCCCCACTAAGCCCCGACACATTTAAATTTATAAACGGAAAACTTAATCCCCATGCTTTCATTCATTCAATTAGTGGAGGTACTGATATTGTTTCTTGCTTTATGCTTGGTATCCCTACTTTGCCTGTATTTGCAGGTGAGATTCAAGGACCTGGACTTGGTATGAACATTGATGTCTATAATGAGAATGGTAAACCTACTATTAAAACAGGTGAATTAGTTTGCAAGACGCCATTTCCATCAAAACCTATTTATTTTTGGAATGATAATAAATTTAAAAAATATAAATCTGCTTACTTTAATAAGTTTAAAAATATCTGGTCTCATGGTGATTATGTTCAAAAAACAAAAAATAATGGTTATATTATTTTTGGTCGCTCCGATGCTACCCTTAATCCTAGCGGGGTCAGAATAGGTACAAGTGAAATTTATAATAGTCTTCAAAAGTTTGATTGGATTTTAGACTGTTTGGCAACAGGTTATTTGACCGATAATGATGAAAAAATAATTCTTTTTTTAAAGACTAAAAATCAAAAACTATCCATTCAAAAAGATTTATTGATAAAAAAACACTTAAAATCAGTACTTAGCCCAAGACATGTGCCTTGGAAAATTTTTAAAGTTTCAGATATACCAAGAACAAAAAGTGGTAAAAATTCTGAAATACTTGTCAAAAAAATTATTAATAATGATAAAGTCCAAAATCTAGGAGCTATAGACAATCTTGAAGTTATTAATGAGTATAAAAATTTAAATTTGAATGAGTAGTGTATATATAATTGATAGTGCGAGGACTCCAATAGGCTCATATTTAGGACAATTCAAAAAAAAAGAGTCGGTAGATTTAGGCATAAGTTGCGTTAAAGGTTTACTTGACAGAAATCCTCAAATATCAATTAAAGAAATTGAAGGACTTGTTTTAGGGCAGGTATTAACAAGTGGCTTGGGAATGAATACTGCAAGACAAGTAGCTTTAGGTTCAGGAATGCAGCAATCTAGTTTTGCTTACGTTGTTAACCAAGTTTGTGGAAGTGGAATGCGTGCTGCAATTGATGGAAGTCTAAAGATTTTTAGCTCTGAAAATGATTTAATTTTGGCAGGAGGCCAAGAGAGTATGTCTCGAGCGAGACACTCTTACTTGAATCGCACAGGTGAAAATAAACTCGGTAATGAAGTTTTTATTGATACCTTGGTGAATGATGGTTTGACCGATGCATTTTCAAAAGAGCATATGGGTATAACTGCAGAAAATGTTTCTAGGAAATATAACATTACAAGACAAGAACAAGATCAATTTGCATATCAGTCATATTTAAAAACATATAAAGCTCTTAAAAATAAATATTTTAAAAATGAATTAATAAAATCAGATTTTAAAGACCAAGTTAGACAAGATACAACATTAGCCAAATTAACTCATTTGAAAGCTGTTTTTAAAAGCAAAGGTTCGGTTACCGCAGGTAATGCCTCATCACTTAATGATGGAGCCGCGTTTATCGTTTTAGCTTCAGACTCTTTTATTAAAACTAATAAGATTAAACCTTTAGCAAAAATATTATCTTGGTCGACTTCTGCAGGAAACCCTAATTACATGGGCATTACTCCAATTTCAGCCATTCAAAATTTAATAAAAAAAATGTCAGTAAATTTAAGCTATTTTGACCTCATAGAAATCAATGAGGCATTTGCTGCTACTTCTGTCGCTGTTCAAAGAACTCTAAAAATTGATCCAAATAAACTGAATATTGCTGGAGGTGCTATTGCTTTAGGACACCCAATAGGATGTTCAGGTGCTAGAATAATCACGACACTTTCTCATCAACTAAAACGCACAAAGCAAAAATTTGGTTTAGCTAGTATGTGTATTGGTGGTGGCCAAGGTCTGGCAATGGCAATTGAAAGACTTTGAAATAACTTTTGAGTAATTCACTTAAAGCAACAATAGTATTATGCTTTGCATCACTTTTTTGGTCAGGTAATTTTATTGTAGGAAGACTTGCCTCAATTGATAGTTTAGTTTCACCTCTGTCTCTTGGTTTTTATAGATGGGTTATTGCCTTTATTATATTGACACCTTTTTGTTTTTCACAAGCTATCCGAGATTTACCGCTTTTAAAAAAACAACCTGAAATAATTTTTTTAATTATTTTAACAGGCCCTACTCTATTTAATACTTTGGTTTATATAGGATTGACATCAACAACTGTAATTAACGCCCTTTTAATCATCTCAACTACTCCGTTGTTGATAATACTATTCAATAAAATTCTTAACAATAATCAAACAAATGGGTACCAGATGATTGGCATAGCCATTTCTCTTTTAGGGGTTAGTTATGTAGTCGTTAAAGGTGATTATCAAAATATTTTTAATTCTGATTTCTATTCTGGAGATATCTTCATTCTTTTAGCCGTTACATCTTGGGCCCTTTATTCTATTTTTCTAAAAAAAAATGTTACAGGTGTATCTGGTTTTAGCTTTCTCTATATATCTTTTGCTTTTACAGTTATTTTGCTTTTACCAGTATATTTATTTGATTTATTTGTTTTGGGAAATTTTCTTCTAATTAGCAAAGAGTCTTTATTGGTCATAGGTTATACTGGTATATTCCCAAGTATTTTCTCATATATTTGTTGGAATACCGGAGTTGCTCTCATTGGACCTAATAAGTCTGGTCCTTTCCTTCATTTAATGCCTATATTTGGTGGAATTTTAGCATTTTTGGTATTTCAGGAAACACTCCACATCTATCATTATGCTGGAATAGTATCAGTTATTGTTGGTATAATTATTACTAACAAAAAATAATTAATTATTTCTAATTAAATTAGGAGGGAAATATTTATGGCAAAAAAAGTCAAAAATAATAAGACCATGAAAAGAAGAAGCTTCCTTAAAGGCGCAGGTGCTGCAGCACTTGGTGCAGCCACTGTTTCTTCCTTTCCTGCTCCAGCTATATCAGGCGGGCACATGGAATGGATCGCATGTTCAGCTTTTGGTAAAGCAGGTCTTCTTGGAAAAGCTATCGAAAGATTTGCAGGCTACATTAACTCTAACTCAGATAAGTTAAATATTAAAGTTTATCATGCTAATGAGTTAGTTCCTGCTTTAGAATCTTTAGATGCTGTAAGGTCAGGAGCTGCGCAAATGGCTTACGGAGCTCCGTACTATTGGACTAACGTAAGTAACTCTACTCAGTTTGTAGCATGTTTGCCTTTTGGTCTAACTGCTCAAGAACAAAATGCTTGGTGTTACTATGGTGGTGGTATTGAAGCTGCTGATAAAGCCTATAACGAAATTGGTGTTAAGTTTTTACCAATGGGCAATACTGGAAACCAAATGGGTGGGTGGTTTAACAAAGAAATTAACTCAACTGCTGACTTTGATGGATTAAAATTTAGAATGCCAGGACTTGGTGGAGAGGTTCTTAAAACATTTGGTGCTAATATTGTTTTATTGGCTGGACCAGACGTTTTACCTGCTTTAGCATCAGGTGCGATTGATGGTACTGAATGGATTGGACCTGCCGCTGATTTAGGCGCCGGTTTGTATCAAGCCGCTAAGTACTATTATAATCCAGGTTGGCATGAGCCAGCCACTATTCTTGATTGTTCTATTGATATGTTTGAATGGGAGAAATTAGACGACTCAACTCGTTCACTTATCACACTAGCTTCAAAGGCAGTTAATATGGAAGTGTTATCACATTTTCAAGCTGTGAATGATAGTTCATATCAAAAACTCATCAATGAGCACGGTGTTCAAATGAGACAATTGCCTGATGATGTAATGAATGATTTAGGACAAAGAGCAGGTGAAGTAGTCCAGGATATCGCAAGTAAGGATGCAACTTCTGCTGAATTATTCTCCCAAATCGTTAAGTTTAGGTCTTCCATTATTAGATGGACTGGTGTTTCTGAAAAGGAATATCTCAGGGCAAGAAACTTCCCTTTCAGTTATCCTACTGCTTAATAATTACGTTTAAATTGCCCCCTTTATTGGGGGCAATTATTAAAGGTCTTAATTTCTTGATTTTATCTAAACCAAACCACGTTAAAATTTATGGGCATCGAGGAGCAAGAGGAGTTCTTCCTGAAAATACTTTAGATAGTTTTCAATATTTATTTGATAATAACATAAGTGCCTATGAAACAGATATATTAATTTCTAAAGATTTAATTCCCGTAGTTGTACATAATTTTCATTTAAATCCGAGCTTGACTAAAGGTATTGATGGAAATTGGTTGGAGAATGAAAATATCAAAATATTTGATTTAACTTATGACCAACTTGCAAATTATGATGTAGGGTCAATTAATAAGTTATCAAAATATGGGAGAAGGTTTATTAATCAAAAAAAATTAGAGAATCAAAAAATTCCTAAGCTATCACAGCTTCTTGACTTAACTTTTCAAAATAATTCAAAAGACCTTATAATAAATTTAGAAATCAAGTCCACACCTGTAATTGATAATTTAACTCCTGCACCAGAAGATATGGTCAGGTTAGTGATCGAAGAAGCTAAGCACTCAGATTTAAAAAATAATATTATATATTCTTCCTTTGATTGGAATATCTTAAGAGAGATAAAAAATTATGATGTAAATATACCAAGAGCTTATTTATCAGAAAAAAGCAGAAATATTTATGATCAATCACCTTGGATGGATTTTACACCACTTCATAATAATTCTGATTTACCAATAATTATTAAATCTTTGGGAGGAATGGCTTGGCATCCTCACCATAAAGACATCACAAAAAAAGATGTAACAATTTCTCATGAATTAAATTTACCAGTTAATGTTTGGACAGTTAACAAAGAGGCAGATATGTTGAAAATGATTGAATATGGTGTTGATGGCATTATGACCGACTACCCAGTTGTATTAAAAGAAATTTGTGACAGGGAAAACATTAGTTGGTTCTAATTATTATCTAAGAAAAGATTTTTAAAACATTAGGTTTGGGAGCCATGTAGCGATGCTTGGGAAAAGAGCAACAATAAAAATAGCCAGTACTTGAATTCCTATAAATGGTATTACACCTCTATAAATATTTTTTGTTTGTATTTCCTTAGGCGCAACACCCCTTAAAAAAAATAAAGAAAAACCAAATGGTGGTGTTAAAAAACTGGTTTGAAGATTAAGTGAAATTAAAATCCCAAGCCATAAAGGGTCCGCACCATTTGCAATTAATATTGGCCCTACTAATGGGACAATAACAAAAATAATTTCTATGTAGTCTAGAAAAAAACCCAGGATAAATATCGCAACCATAACAATTAATAGAGCTGTAAACAAACCCCCTGGAAGACTGCCCAGAAAATGCTCAATCATTGCATCACCATTAAACCCCCGAAATACAAGTGAAAACATTGAAGCTCCTATTAGGATTACAAACACAAATGAGCTTAATTTGACTGTATTTAAAGACACTTCTTTAAGATTTTGAAAAGTCAACTCACCCTTTGAGAAAGCAATGACAGCAGCGCCAATAGCACCAACAGAGGCTGACTCGGTAGGAGTGGCTATACCCATAAGAATAGATCCCAGAACAAGGATAATTAATATTAGAGGTGGAAAAATAGACTTAAATGCTTCAACATAAATCTCATTTCTACTTTTATCTGTCTCAATAGGCGGGCAAGAGGTTGGATAAATTCTTGCATAAAAATAAATAAAAATAATGAACATCACAACCAGCATAAGCCCAGGGAGTAGCGCACCAGCAAATAAGTCTATTGCAGTTACTGGATCTGGAGCTAGATCACCTTTTAACATCGCTGCTTCTTCATTGGCTCCTTGAAGAATAGTAGCCAATAGAACTAAAACTATTGAGGGAGGAATAATTTGACCAAGCGTTCCAGCAGCACAAATTGTTCCGGTTGCAATTTTTTGATCATATCCTGCTTTAATCATTGAAGGCAATGAGAGCATCCCCATAGTAACGACTGTTGCTCCAACTATCCCAGTAGAGGCAGCTAGAAGCATACCTACTATTACAACTCCTATGCCTAACCCACCTTTAGTTGAGCCAAAAAGTTCTCCAATAGATTGTAACAGTCCTGCTGCTATTTTTGTTTTCTCTAACATGATACCCATAAAAATAAATAATGGCACAGCTACTAATGGCTCATTTATCATTGTCCCAAATATTCTTTGGGGAAAAAAACCAATCATCCTAAAATTAAAAACTTCTAATGCGTCACCAATAAATCCAAATATCAATGCAGAACCAGCAAGAGTAAATGCAACAGGAAATCCAAATAATAAAAAACCAAGAGTCGTTAAAAACATTACTATTGCCAGAATTTCAGGAGTAATCATTTTTTCTGAGAGATTATTGTGATGGATTTAATCACATTTGAAATTATTTGAATAAACAAAACTATACAAAACCAGAGTATAGCACTTTTGAGTACGTAAAGTGCTGGCATTCCACCAGCCTCTCTAGATACTTCGCTCATTAAAAAAGATCTATAGACAAATGGATAGCTAAATTTCCAAATTATATAAAGAAAAGGTAATAAAAATATGATATTTCCTAAAAGATCTACAATCGCTTTATATTTTTCTGATGCATCTCGATAAAAAACATCTATTCGTACATGCTCATTAGCTAGATAAGTGAAACCACTTCCGAGCATAAAAATAAAACTGTGCAACCAAACATAAATTTCCTGCATCCATATGAAGCCGATACTGAACCCGTATCTAAGAACAACTACACTGAAAACTATTAGCACCATAGAAAAAGCAAATAGTCCACACAAATAACCGATATAAGTATTAATTCTATCTACGACTCTGGATACTTGATTAAGGGCAGCTAACATAAGCGCAGATTATATAGAGTAGTAGTCTATATTAAATAAAATAAAAGCAGGTCGGGGCGCCAACTTTATTGAAAAATAAAGCTTTCTCATGCGGGGTGAGATCCGGCACCCTAGAAACTTAGAGTTCTACATATCGACCAAATCACATAATAATAAATTTAAATGCGATTAATGATTCAAAATTAATGCTATAAAGATTATTAATTAACATTTTTTCCACAACTATAATTATTCGTTAAACGCATGAATTAATAAAATAATAGCTTTTTACTATAAAATTATATTTGGCTATATTGCGCACATGGCTCCATTATCGCCTCATTTGCAAATTTATAAACCTTTTTTGACAATGATATTTTCAATATCTAGTAGATTTGGCATGATTGCTTTTGCTATTTCTTTACCTTTCTTTGCTATCTGGTTAGGGAGTACAAACATACTTCCTAATTTTCACAATTTCCTTCATTCTTTTATAAATTTTTTTCCAGTCAAATTGTTGTTCATTCTTTGGTTTTTTATTTTCAATCATCATTTATTAAATGGTTTTAAATACTTTTTATGGTCTTATGGAATAGGTTTAGATTTAAATAAAGTCTATTTAACTACATATATAATTTTATGTCTTAATATCATTATGACTATTTGTTTTACATGGATTATTTTATTATGAGAGCATCAACTAAGTGGAAAATTGAAAGATTAACTTATATTGCCTTTATACCTATCAGTTATTGGTTCATAACTATTTTTCTAAAAACTTTCTCTGAGTCAGTTTCATTGCAAACAATCTTTTCAGTTAATTTAAATAAATTCTTAATTTTTTTATTCTTCTTTATATCTTCTTTCCACATTAGAATACAACTAATTAAAGTTTATGAAGACTACTTCAACATCAAAAAAATAAAATTATTTTCTTCATTAACTGATATTGCTATTTTTTGTTGTTTATTATCTTTCCTCCCTATTTTATTTTTTAATTCATGAATTACACTGATCACAAGCTTGATGTTGTTGTCTTAGGTGCAGGTGGTTCAGGATTAAGAGCTGCTCTAGGATGTTCTGAACAAGGTTTAAAGACAGCATGTGTTTCAAAAGTTTATCCTACTAGAAGTCATACAGTTGCAGCACAAGGAGGGATAGGCGCAGCTCTTGCAAATATGGGAGATGATAGTTGGCAGTGGCATATGTATGACACTGTAAAAGGTTCAGACTGGCTGGGTGATCAAGATAGTATTGAATATTTATGTTCAAATGCAGTCGACTCAATTGTAGAACTTGAACACTATGGGATGCCATTTTCTAGAACAGATGATGGAAAAATATATCAAAGACCATTTGGTGGCCACATGACACAAAACGGTAAAGGTGCTCCTGCGAAAAGAGCTTGTGCAGCAGCAGATAGAACCGGACATGCTTTATTACACACTCTTTATCAACAAAGCTTAAAAAATGATGTCAATTTCTTCAATGAATTCTTTGCGGTCGACTTGCTAAAAGATAATTCTGACTCGATTTGTGGCTTATTAGCTATCAATATTGAAGATGGATCTCTTCACCGTTTTATTGCAAAAATGACAATTTTAGCTACTGGTGGTTATGGAAGAATATTTCAATCATCTACTAGTGCACATATATGTACAGGTGATGGTGCAGGAATTGCGTCAAGAGCAGGACTTCCTTTATCAGATATGGAATTTATTCAATTTCATCCCACTGGCATTTATGGCGTAGGAGTATTAATTTCAGAGGCAGCTAGAGGGGAGGGTGGAATTTTAAAAAATAATGAAGGAACAAGGTTTATGCTTGAGTATGCCCCAAATGCAAAAGACTTAGCAGCTAGAGATGTTATCTCTAGATTTATAAGTAAAGAAATTAGTGCTGGTAGAGGTTGTGGTCCAAACAAAGATTATATTAATTTACATTTAGAACACCTTGACGCTGATATGTTAGCTAAAAGGTTACCTGGTATTTCTGAGTCAGTTAAGGCTTTTTGTGGAAGAGATGTATCGAAAGAACCCATTCCTGTTGTGCCCACTGTTCATTATTGTATGGGAGGAGTTCCGACAAATTTTAAAGCAGAGGTTTTAAAGCCAACTGAATCCAATACTGAGGAAGTCTGTGAAGGCTTAATGGCAATTGGGGAGGCAGCATGTGCTTCCGTTCATGGTGCGAACAGACTAGGCACTAATGCTCTAGCAGAACTAGTTGTCTTTGGGAGGGGAGCAGCAATTCAAGCCGGGCAAGTAATTGATAAAAATGAATCAATAAGAATGCCTTCTCAGTCTCACACAAATATGATTATTGAAAGATTGCAGAATATTAAACACAATAAAGGAGATGTCTCAGTTGGAGAGCTTAGAGCTAAAATGCAAAGAACTGTTCAAAAAAGGTTTGGGGTTTATAGAGATAGCGAGACACTAAAATTAGGAAATGATGAATTACTGTCAATGTCGAAAGATCTTGAGCATATTAGTGTTAAAGATAAAGCTAATATCTTTAATACTGATCTAATTGAAGCGCTCGAGTTACACAATTTAATGCAGGTTGCAGGTAGTGTTGGAGTTTCTGCAGAACAGAGAACTGAGAGTAGAGGCGCTCATGCAAGAGAAGATTTCCCTGACAGAGATGATGAGAATTGGCTTAAACACACACTTTATTGGGGTAATAGTCAAGAACATAGGATTTCACACAGACCTGTCAGAATGACAACTCTCAGTAACCAAATCGCTGTTATTCAACCTCAGGTGAGAGTTTATTAATGGTGCAACTCTCACTGCCTAAGAATTCAGTTCCTGTCAAAGGAAAGTTTTATTCAAATGTAGACTTAATAGATGATCAGTCGCAAAGTAATCATGATATTAGAATTGTTTATGTTTATCGTTGGACAGGCGAAGAGGGTACCCCTCCCCAAATTGATAAATTTCAAATTGATGTAAAAAAAGCAGGAACTATGGTCTTAGATATTTTGAACAAAATTAAAGAAGAATTAGACCCTAGTTTAACTTTCAGAAAGTCTTGTAGAGAGGGAGTTTGTGGTTCTTGCGCAATGAACATTGATGGCGTGAATACTTTGGCATGCCAAAAAAATATTGAAGACTGTTCAGATGTTATAAATATTTATCCTCTACCTCATATGAAAGTCTTAAAAGATTTAGTAGTTGATTTAAAAAAAGCGTTTGAACAATTTAAATCAATTAAACCATGGTTAAATAAAAAAACACCTAATAATAAAAAAGAAAATTATCAATCTGTTGAGGATAGAGATAAATTAGATGGTATGTGGGAGTGTGTGATGTGTTTCTCCTGCAGTACTTCATGCCCGAGTTATTGGTGGAATGAAGACAAATATCTTGGTCCTGCAGTCCTATTACAAGCTAATAGATGGATACAAGATAGTCGTGATGAAGAAAAAAAAGAAAGGTTGAATGAACTAGATGATAGTTTTAAACTCTATAGATGTCACTCAATTATGAATTGCACAAATTCTTGCCCTAAAGGTTTAAACCCAGCAAAAGCTATTGCTGAAATTAAACATGAAATATCAATAATGGACAACAATTGAATAAAATTTCGTTAATTGGTGCTGGAAATATTGGTGGAACTCTTGCACATTTAGCAGCGTTAAAAAAATTAGGTAACATCACTTTAATTGATGTAGTAAAAGGAGTACCTCAAGGCAAAGCTCTTGATCTCAGTCAATCATCAGCTGTAGAGGGTTTTACAGGAAGAATTGAGGGCACTAATGATTTTTCTAAGATGAAAAATTCTGATGTCATAATAATTACAGCTGGATTACCACGTCAACCCGGTATGAGCAGAGATGACCTTTTAGAAACTAATGGAAAAATTATCAAAAAGATTGGACTGGACATAAAGAAATATGCACCAAAAGCTTTTGTTATATGCATTACAAATCCCTTAGACGCAATGGTATATGTCCTACAAAAATACTCAAAACTTCCAAAAAAAATGTGCGTTGGAATGGCAGGAGTCTTGGACTCTTCACGTATGAAGTTTTTTATTTCTGAAGCTTTAGGTATATCAATTAATGATGTCGAGACTTTTGTACTAGGTGGACATGGAGATGATATGGTTCCTTTAGTCAATTATACCACTATTGGTGGAGTACCCCTGCTAAACTATATAAAAATAAAAAAAATTCCTCATAGTAAAATTGAAAATATTGTTGACCGAACAAGGATGGGAGGAGGAGAAATAGTTAAATTGTTAAAAAAAGGTTCTGCTTTTTACGCTCCTGCAAGTTCAGCCATTCAAATGGCTGAGGCTTATCTTTTGGATCAAAAAAAACTGCTACCTTGTGCGGCTTATCTTAATGGCCAGTATGGTCTTAAAGGTATGTATATGGGCGTACCTTCTATTATAGGCAATAAAGGTATTGAAAAAATTATAGAAGTTAATCTCACACCAAAAGAGAAAATCATGCTTAAAAAATCTGTCAAATCAGTACAAGGTTTAGTAAGTGCCGTAAATAAATTACTTTAATTCCTTATTAGCATGACAAACCTTTTAGATAGGAGTATACAATAATAAGATTAATGAGATCTTATAACTCTTTTTTAACAGCAAATAACGCCTCTCAAATAGTCTCAATTTATCGAGATTATGTCAAAGACCCTAATAGTATTGATCAAAGTTGGCTTGACTTTTTTAAAGCACTCCATCCTGATGAGTTAGCTATTCTTTCAGACTATGAAAAACTTGATTGGTCTAAACAGTCAAGAAATAAAAGCTTTTCTCAAACATCATTAAATCAAGCTATATCAGATTCACTTCGTTTGGTTATGATGATCAGAGCTTATAGAGAAATAGGACATTTAATTGCAAAACTAGATCCATTAGATTTAGCAATTAAAAATGATCCCGAAGGCTTGGACCCTGAATATTATGGTTTCCAAAAAAAAGACTTTAATAGAAAAATTTTTCTCTTCGGTTATTTAGGATTTCAGACTGCAACTGTCCAAGAGATTTTCGACAAATTGCAATCTATTTATGCAGGTACTTTGTCGATTGAATATAAACATATTCAAAGTGCTGACGAATATCGTTGGCTAAAGGATAGAATTGAAGAAAACAAGGATATGCAACTTACCGATAAAGGGAAAAGAACAATTCTCGAAAGGTTAATTTCTGCAGAATATTTTGAGAAATTTTTAGATACAAAATATAGGGGAATTAAAAGATTTGGTCTTGAAGGAGCTGAGTCCACTATTCCTGCTTTAGAGCAAATATTAAAAAGATCGTCTGAGTATGGAATTCAAGATTTTTCTTTTGCCTGTGCTCATCGAGGGAGACTTAATATACTAGCTAATATTGTTAAAAAACCTCATATTCAAATTTTTAGTGAATTTATTCATGGCGGTGAGAATGCATTAAGCGACCAAGGTTCTGGAGATGTTAAATATCATTTAGGTGCAAGTTCAGATAGAAGTTTTGGTGGTAAATTAATTCACGTAAGTATGGCTGCTAATCCATCTCATTTAGAAGCAGTAAATCCAGTAGTGGCTGGGAAAATTCGAGCTAAACAATCTATAATTGACGATAAAAATAATGACAAAGTCTCAGGTCTATTAATTCATGGTGATGCGGCTATCGCAGGCCAAGGTGTTGTAGCAGAAACTTTTACTATGTCCCAGCTCAACGGTTACCGAATAGGTGGGTTGATACATTTTATAATAAACAATCAAATTGGATTTACTACAAGTCCTCGATATAGTCGATCAGCACCCTATTCATCTGAAATTGGTAAAATTGTCCAGTCTCCCATATTTCATGTCAATGGCGATGATCCCGAAGCGGTTGTTTTAGCTTCAAGAGCTGCAACTGAGTTTAGAAATACCTTCAAAAAAGACACTATGGTAGACATGTTTTGTTATCGAAAACATGGCCACAATGAGGGTGACGAACCATCTTTTACTCAGCCGTTAATGTATAAGGCTATCAAAAATAAAAAATCTGTAGCTAGTATATATGCTCAAAAACTAATTGAACAAGAAACAATTACAAAGCAACAAGCTGAATATATAAAAGATACTGTTTGGTCTGATCTAGAAAAAAAATTTGAAAAGGCAAAAAACTATAAAATGAAAACTAAGTCATGGATGGGTGGGCAATGGAGCGGTTTGAGCAGAGCACCAAAAGACCCACTTCGAAGAGGAAGAACCGCAGAGCCAGCTAAGTCTTTAAAAGATATTGGAAAAAAAATAACACAAGTTCCAAAAAATTTCGATCTTCATCCAAAATTGAAAAAATTTAATAACTCTCGTCTTAGAGCTATTGAGACAGGCAAGAATATAGATTGGTCTTTTGCTGAAGCATTAGCTTTTGGCGCTTTATTAAAAGAGGGATATAAAGTCCGATTAGCAGGTCAAGACTCCGGAAGAGGGACTTTTAGTCAAAGACATTCAGTTTTCTATGATCAAACTACTGAGGAAAGATACATTCCTCTAAATAATATATCTAAAAAACAAAAAAATTTTGAAATTATTGATAGCTTCCTATCTGAGCTAGGGGTTTTGGGATTTGAATATGGTTACTCATTGGCTGATCCAAATTCACTGGTCTTATGGGAGGCTCAATTTGGAGATTTTGCTAATGGAGCACAAATTATTATTGATCAATTTATAGCTGCTGGCGAGAGGAAATGGATGCAAATGAGTGGCCTTGTTATGCTATTACCTCATGGTCATGAGGGTATGGGCCCAGAACATTCAAGTGCAAGAATAGAGCGTTTTCTGCAAATGGCAGCTGAGGATAATGTTCAAATACTTAATTGCACAACTCCAGCAAGCTATTTTCACGCTTTAAGAAGACAGATACATAGAAACTTCAGAAAACCCCTAATTTTATTCACTCCTAAATCAACACTAAGGCATCCTAATAACATATCTTCAATTAATGATTTCACCGGTAATTCCTCATTTCACAGAATTATAGATGAAGATATTGAAAAAACAAAAAGGGTAATTTTTTGTTCAGGAAAAATCTTTTATGAACTAGATGATCATAGAAAAGAACATAAAATCAAAGATGTAAAAATTGTAAGAATTGAACAGCTTTATCCATTTCCTTTTGATACATTAGGGCAAGTTATATTAAATCATAAAGATTGTGAGATGATATGGGCTCAAGAAGAACCTAAGAATATGGGTGCTTGGGGATTTGTTAAAAGTAGAATTCGTCACTTATTTACTAAATATGAATTAAACCAAAAAATATATTATGTTGGAAGAAAAAGATCAGCTGCCCCAGCAACAGGAATTACTAAAAGACATAAAACAAACCAAACATTGATAAAACAAATTTCTCTTCAAGCATCATTGAAAACTGTTATAAAAGAGAGTGTTGGAGTAAGTTTTATGAAATTTAAAAATTTACCAAGAGATTAATGACAGATATCAAAGTTCCAGAGTTAGGGGAGTCAATAATAGAGGGAACTCTCACTTCTTGGCTTACCAGCGAAGGCAATTCATTTAATGCCGGAGATAATTTGGCTGAGATTGAAACAGAAAAAATTACTATTGAAATTCCAGCTCAATCTGCTGGAACCATTACCAAAATTTTAGTCCAAGAAGGCGCCAATGTAAAAGTCGGAGAGGTCATTGCAAAATTTACAGATAATGTATCTGATACTTCAAAAGAAAAAACTAATGAACTTGACAAAAAACAAGAGATAAAAGACCCCAAACAAGTTGTACAAGATATAAAAACTTTGGAGTCACAAAAAGATGTCATACCTAACTTTGATAGAGAGGATAATGATTTAAATGAAAAAATAGTCCCTATGTCAAAACTTAGACAGACTATAGCAAGGAGGCTAAAAGATGCACAAAATACAGCAGCTATTCTTACGACATTTAATGAAGTTGATATGTCATCAATTATGGCTCTTAGAAAAAAACAGCAAGAAACATTTCAAAAAAAATATGGCGTTAAATTGGGCATCATGTCTTTTTTTGTAAAAGCATGCACAAAGGTTTTAAAAGAAATTCCTGAAATAAACTCTGAAATATTTGAAGAAAAAGTAGTTTACAAAAATTATTTTGATATTGGTGTTGCTATAGGGTCTGAAAAAGGTCTAGTGGTGCCTATTATTAGAAATACTGAAAAATTATCACACGCAGAAATTGAAAAAAAAATTATTAATTTATCTTCCAAAGCTAATTCTAATAAATTATCAATGACTGATCTTTCAGGAGGAACTTTCACTATAACAAATGGCGGAGTGTACGGTTCGATGATGAGTACGCCAATTATAAATCCACCGCAAAGTGCCATTTTAGGAATGCATTCTATTATTGAAAGACCAATAGCACTTAAAAAGAAAATAGTAATCAGACCAATGATGTACATTGCCCTTAGCTATGACCACCGCCTTATTGATGGAAAGCAGGCTGTTACATTTTTAGTAAGGCTTAAAGAAATTTTAGAAAATCCTAAATTAGATTAATTTTTGAGAATATTTTTTAAAACAAAATTCAAAATACCATCTGACTTGTAGTACTGCAGTTCATTAATCGTATCAATTCGAAGTGTACATTTTAATTTTCTAATTTTGGAGCTCTGCTTCAGATCGACATCTATTGTTTGAAGTGGTCTCAAGTCTTTGCTTAAATGAATGTCAATTAAATTAGATGAAGAGATTTCCAATTCATTAACGCTCTGGTCATTCAATTGAATTGGCAAAATACCCATACCTACTAAATTAGATCTATGAATTCTTTCAAAACTTTCAGCAATCACTGCTTGAATGCCAAGTAATTTTGTCCCCTTTGCTGCCCAATCCCGTGATGAACCAGTTCCATATTCTTTTCCTGCAAAAACTACTATATTTTCTAATCTTTTTTGATATTCCATTGCTACATCATATACGCTCATTTTTTTTTTTTCAGGCTCTAGCACGGAGTATCCGCCTTCTACATTATTTAATAATAAATTTCTTATTCTAATATTTGCAAAAGTCCCCCTAACCATAACCTCATGATTCCCTCTTCTAGCACCATAAGAATTAAAATCCTTTTCTATAACTTGCCTTTCCATAAAGTATTTTCCTGCTGGACTTTCTGATTTAATCGCTCCAGCTGGAGAGATATGGTCTGTGGTGACACTATTACCAAGTTGCAACAAAGGTCTTGCGTCTTTAATTGATTTTATTTCTTTATCTTTTTCTGACATTTTATTGAAAAAAGGGGGCTGTTGAACGTAAGTAGATTGAGATCTCCATTCAAATTGGGCGCCTGAAGAAGTTTTGATTTTTTGCCATTCTTTAGGGCCTTTTAAAGCTGATGAATATTGTTTTTTAAACATCTCAGGTGATACATTTTTTTCTACAATATCTAAAATTTCGTCATTGCTTGGCCAAATATCTTTTAAATAAATATCATTACCAGAAAGATCTTTTGCAATAGGATCTTTTGTTAAGTCTATGTTTACGGTTCCAGCCAGTGCATATGCTACCACTAAAGGTGGAGAAGCGAGATAGTTTGCTTTGACATGAGGATTAACTCTACCTTCAAAATTCCTATTACCAGATAATACTGAAGCAACAGTTAAATTATTTTTAGATATGGAATTAGCAATATCTAATTGTAATGGCCCAGAGTTACCTATACATGTTGTGCAGCCATATCCTACTAAATTAAAACCAAGTAAATCTAAATATTTACTTAATCCGGATTGATCAAGGTAATCGGTTACAACTTTTGAACCAGGAGCTAATGATGTTTTTACCCATGGCTTAACCTTAATGCCAAAATCATTTGCCTTTTTGGCAACAAGCCCTGCAGCAACTAAGACATTTGGATTTGAAGTATTTGTACATGAAGTAATGGCTGCGATCACTACATCGCCATCTTTTAATTTAAAGTTATGCTTATCAACAGACACTTCTTTGCTTTTTACATTTAATAATTCATTAAAGTTAGATGAAACACTACTAATATTAATTCTATCTTGAGGTCGTTTAGGGCCCGCAAGTGAGGCCTCAACTTTATCTAAATCTAGACTAAGGCTCTCTTTATACTCACTTTCTTCATCCATCCAGAGACCTTGAGTTTTGTTATACTCTTCAATTAGTTTAATAAGTTTTGTGGCTCTGGAGGTAAGTTTTAAATATTTTATTGTTTCTTCATCAACTGCAAAAAAACCACAAGTAGCTCCATATTCAGGGGCCATGTTTGCAATTGTAGCTCTATCGGCTAAAGATAAATTTTTAACTCCGTCTCCATAAAATTCTACAAATTTTCCTACAACACCCCTCTCCCTCAACATTTGGACAACAGTTAAAACTAAGTCAGTAGCTGTAACACCATCATTTAGATTTCCTGATATTTTAAATCCAACTACTTCTGGAAGAAGCATAGAAATAGACTGGCCTAGCATAGCTGCTTCTGCTTCAATGCCACCAACACCCCATCCTAAAACACCCAAGGCATTGATCATAGTTGTGTGGCTATCGGTTCCAACCAAAGAGTCTGGGTATAATTGAGTTATTCCATCAATTTTTTTAGTCCAAACAACACGAGCTAAATATTCCAAGTTAACCTGATGACAAATTCCAGTTCCAGGGGGCACCACTCTAAAATTTTCAAATGCTTGCTGTCCCCATTTAAGAAATTCATATCTTTCATTATTTCTTCCAAACTCCATATCTACGTTTTTTTGGTAAGCATCTTTAGATGCAAAATAATCTACCATTACAGAATGATCGATTACTAAGTCAACTTGAGATAATGGATTAACAATTGATGGGTCTTTGCCCTTACTAGCAACCGCATCTCTCATTGCAGCTAGATCAGCTACAGCTGGAACACCAGTAAAATCTTGCATCAAAACTCTCGATGGTAGAAAAAAAATTTCGTGTTTCTCGTGAGGATCTTTCAATACTTTATGAATTAAATCTTTATTTACATCAACACCGTCTTCAAGTCTTAATAAATTCTCAATTAAAACTTTTTTTGATTTTGGAAGTTTCTGGATTTCAGGATAGTTATTATAAAGTCTTGTTAAATTATTGAAATGGAATAGCTCTTCTGAGACTTTTAAAGTATCGAAAGTATCAAAGCTATTTAAAGACATTATTATTGATAATTATCATAAATTATTATTTTTATTTTATGCAAAATACTGATTAATCACCTTTTGAATTTTTTGATCAAAAGGTCATATAGTTTTTGGGCATCATATCCCAAATCTCTGCCAGATCTTTTAATTAAACCAATAGTACGTGTGATAGCAGGATCTATTATAGGTCTGTATGATAAAGATGAATAAACTTTTGATATGGCCAGTTTTGGAGCTAATGTAATACCTAGCCCTTGTTCAACCATATTTAAAGCAGTTGGAATATGTCTAACTTCATATGCCCACTCCATGTCCTCTTTTTGCATAGCTAGAGCATTTTCGATATATATTCTACTGCCTGATCCCTTCCAAATAGAGATAAAGTTTCTATTTTTAATTTCAGACAATTTAACTCTTCTCTTTTTTTCAAGCTTATCTCCTTTGGGAAAAACTACTACATAATCTTCAACAAATAATTTTTCAAAACTTATTCCTGGTTCTTGAATGCCTGTAAAATTAATTCCAAAATCACATTCCCCACCTAATACACTATCCACCACATTATTTGATGATCTTTCAATTATCTGTACTTTACATCTTGGCTCAACTTCTTTTAAGTCTTTTAATGCCGAAAATAAAATATTTCTTAGCGCTGAATGAACAACGCCTATCTTAATTATGGATGGAAAACTATATTTTTCATTTAAAGTTCTAGTTGCAGTTTTAACAGCCTCAATAATACCTCTAGCCCTCTCATAAAAATTTCTTCCAGAATAAGACAATTGAACTTTCCTAGTTGTACGATCAAATAATGTAGTCCCAAGTTCATTTTCTAATTTTTGTATTCTTCTTGACAACGCTGGTTGAGAGAGATTTAAGTTCTCAGCTGCCTTTGCAAATGAATTTGTTTCGGTAAGTTGAATAAATGCTTCAATATCACCAATCTCAATATTTATGCGCATACAACATTAATATCAAAAAAGAATATTTTTAAAATATTTATTTTACAGTAAGAGTGCCTTTAATAGCTTTTTGCCATCCTAAATATAGTTTTTCTACATTTTTTTTGCTCATTTTATGAACAAACTTTTTCTCACTTTTCCATTTTTTATTTATGTTAGTGAATTTTTTTATAATACCTTTCTGGTATCCCGCTAAATACGCCGCACCTAATGATGTGGTTTCATTAATTTTGGGCCTTAAACATTCGCATAGAAGTATGTTAGACAAAAATTGAACAAACTGATTATTTTCGACCATACCACCATCTACTTTTATTTTTTTTATTTTAATATCACTATCTTTTTCCATTGCTATAACTAAGTCTTTAGTTTGGTAAACTACACTATCTATAGCTGCTTTAACAAATTCAGGTATACCTGTATTGCGTGTAAGACCAAAAATGGCACCCCTTACCTCACCATCCCAGTATGGTGCACCCAAACCCACAAATGCTGGCACCAGATATATGTTCTGTGTATGATCATTTTTTACATAAAGGTTTTCAGTTTCTGCTGCATTTTTAATAACTTTTAATGAGTCTCTTAACCATTGGACTGCAGCTCCTGCAATAAAAATCGATCCCTCTAAGGCATAAGTATTTTTCCCATTGATGCGGTAAGCAATTGTAGAAAGTAAATTATTTTTAGAATATTTTATTTTTGATCCCACGTTCATGATCATAAAACAACCAGTTCCATAAGTAGATTTAATTGTGCCTGGTTCTAAACAAGCTTGGCCAATAGTTGCGGCTTGTTGGTCTCCAGCTATTCCTCCAATTGGTATTTTATCTCCAAATTTTGTTGTATAGCCAAAATCATCAGCGCTATTTTTTACGATTGGCAAAATCTTTTCTGGCACTTTAAAGATTTGTAGCATCTCTTTTGACCACTTATTTTTTTTTATATCAAAAAGCATTGTTCTTGAAGCGTTTGTTGCCTCAGTATAATGACTTTGCCCGTCAGTTAATTTCCATAATATCCATGTATCTATGGTGCCAAAAATTAATTTATTCTCCTTTAACAATTTTTTTGCATGTTTTGAATTTTTTAAAAGCCAATTAATTTTTGATGCAGAAAAATAAGAGTCAATAATCAGTCCAGTAGTTTTTTGTATTTTTTTTGCAAAACCTTTTTTTACAAGGTTCTTGCAAAATTTTACTGTTCTTCTATCTTGCCATACAATGGCATTATATATAGGTTTTCCATTAGTCCTGTCCCAAAGGACCGTAGTCTCCCTCTGGTTAGTTATTCCTAGAGACACTATTTGACTAGATTTTATTTTAGCCTTTCGAATGGCTTCTTTTCCTGTGAATAAGACAGTTCGATATATTTCCTCAGGATCATGTTCAACTTCTCCATTTCTTGGAAAAATCTGTTTAAACTCTTTTTGACTAGAAGATATAAAATTAAAATTTTTATCAAATATAATTACCCTAGTGGAAGTTGTGCCTTGGTCAATTGAGAGTATATAACTTTTCATTTTATTTTGTTATTATAGTAATTATAGGTATTTTTTTAAAACATCATTTAAGATATTAATTTTATCTTTTGGGAAATT